>Ga0335085_10000104_pt1 | contig 274149 bp, 244 predicted proteins | sample Lox_Sample_45_FD_206712 | JGI IMG/M metagenome (GOLD analysis project Ga0335085, IMG submission 206712) | Soil microbial communities from Loxahatchee National Wildlife Refuge, Florida, United States - Lox_Sample_4.5 | ecosystem: Environmental > Terrestrial > Soil > Wetlands | place: USA... | reverse complement strand
GGAAGCAAGCGAAGCGGCATGAACGTGCCTACGAACATTTTCGGCTCCCCCTCGGAGGAGCCGAGCATTACAACCAGACCCATGCCTCATCAAAAGTGCGAAAAAGTCTGGACACTACCTGCCGTCCGACAGATTCCAGAGGAGGGTTGACACGAAAACTCTAGGGAGGGGCAGAATTTCAGGTTTCGGCTGAGTCATACATCGGAATAAACGGTGATCCCCTTCGAAGCGTTCACCTTTACTCTTCATAACGCCTCTTACGAGCTCAATTATTACCGGAGGTGCCAAGGCGACACGTACTGCGGCTTTCCCCGTTATGTCTTCACAGGCGAGCTTGCCACGACTTACGTCGATCCAGATGTTCGTGTCGATGATGTAATACACTTTGAGCCTAATGCAGCTTAAACCCTCGGCGAGACATAAAGTATTGCATTAACTATGAACACCAAGGGCGGACGCGAGCATCCGATTAAAAAATCGTCTTAGTCACCTTCATGACGCCAGCGATTAGGTCGTTGACCTGTTCCGCCGTTGGCTCTGACGCCTTGTTGTGATCGCACAGATTACGTATGTCGGCCAAATGTTGAACAAATCGCCATTGCGGGATATCGATGACGTCTGCCGCCTTTAGCGTGTCATTCAAATCCGAGATGGTTGGGGCCTTCTTTGTGACGGTGACGTTGTGGTTGCCGCTCACCTGGGCGAGGTGGCGTTCGAGCACAACTCCAGCGACCGCTCCCGCAGCGCGTAGAAATTTGTTTCTAGCAAGCTCCTGAGCTGCCTCCAACTCAGAGTCGAAAAGATCTGCTTGGACCAATTGACGAATGTCAAACAATGAACTCCCGAAGCGTGCTTGCATCGATTTCACTATAGCCAGTTGCTGCCGGAAGTGCGGCACTCCGGCCTCCGGTCCGACGATTTTTGTCGTCTCCCCTCGGAATTCGCGAGTCGCCGTGAGTCCTAGCAGGCAATCGACGACTCTGTAAGTATCAGCCGTTAGCTGTTTGCGTGGCTTCGGTGCCTCATAATGGCCAACGAAGTCGGCAAGGCGGTTTGGTAACAGCTGCTGCACCAATGCTTTTGCCTCCGAGTACCAGGGCTGGTAAGCTCCTCTGAACGAAGGCAGACTCCTAAGAATCTGCTTCGCTTTAGCGCCATGCGCCTTTTGCAACGCCTTCTCGATCTCAGTCGGAAAACAATCTGCTTCAATTGCGAGTTCCAAGTCATCGCCTCGCGCGATTAAGGCGTCGAGATCTTTTTTGTACCGGTCGACATTTGACGTCATTCGAACACCATTTGTTCTCTTCCCTTCATGGGGGGCGGCCTCAGCCGGTGAACCTCAGAGGATTTTACCGCAATTGCCAATCGAGTCGCGCATGCGCGGCGAGAGAGATACTCCAATGGCGCTTACGACAAAGGTTTTCATGTGCAAGTAGTGCATGAATTCTTGACGGCACGCCGACATTGACGCTGCTTTCGCCGCCATGCTATAGCCTCGATCCGAATCTCCGAGAATCTCGAACCTGGGAAACTCGAACGAAGCCAAATTGTGAATCCTTTATCTGAACCACGAAGCACGAAACGAATCGCGGTGATTCCCGGCGACGGCATCGGGGTTGAAGTAATACCTGAAGCCGTGAGAATCCTGCAGGCCGCCATCGCCCACACCGAGCGCAAGACCGAGCGGGAGGCGGACTTCGTGAACTTCGACTGGGGCGCCGAGCGCTTTTTGCGCGACGGCACCACGCTTCCTGCCGGAGCGGTGGAGATGTTCCGCAGCGACTTCGACGCCATCCTGTTTGGCGCCGTCGGCGATCCGCGAGTGCCGTCGAACCGGCACGCCGCCGATATTCTTCTGGGTCTGCGCGCCAAGCTGGACCTTTACGTGAATGCCCGCCCCGTGGAACTGCTGGATGCTTCGCTCACGCCCCTGCGCGGCCGCGGCGAAGACGACATCCGCTTCATCATCTTCCGCGAAAATACCGAGGGGCTTTACGCCGGGGTGGGTGGCCAATTCCGGCGCGGCGATCCCGAGGAGATCGCGGTGCAGGAAGACGTCAACACCCGTCGCGGCGTGGAGCGCATCATCCGCTACGCCTTTGCCTACGCGCGCTCGCGCCAGCTGGGCAAAGTGCTGATGAGCGATAAATCGAACGCCCTCACCTTTGGGCACGAGCTTTGGCAGCGCGTTTTCGCCGAGGTGCGCCGCGAATATCCGGAGATCGAAGCCCGTCATTTATATATCGACACGCTGGTGGCGGAACTGGTGCGCGACCCCAGCCAGTTTCGCGTGATCGTGACGTGCAATCTTTTCGGCGATATTGCCAGCGACCTGGCGGCGCAACTCGCGGGCGGCCTGGGAATCGCGCCTTCGGGAAACATTCATGCAGGAAAAGTGTCGCTCTTCGAGCCGGTGCACGGATCGGCGCCGAATATCGCGGGGAAGGGCATCGCTAATCCCATGGGCGCGGTGCTGGCGGCGGCGATGCTTTGCGATCACCTCGACTGGAGCGATCTGGGGGATCTGCTGCGCGAGGCGGTGCGTGCAGCGGTTCGCGCGCGGCAGACGACGCGGGACCTGGGAGGCACGCGGTCGACGCGGGAAGTGAGCGATTGGCTGCTCGATTACGTTGTTAAGGCGAAGCTTTAGAAGCAGCGGCCGTCAGCCGCTGGAAGTCCAATAATCGTATCGCGGCTGGCGGCGCTGCTGGCGCAATCCCCACACCAGAAACATCCCGAGGATAAACCCGCCGATGTGCGCCCACCAGGCGACCCCGCCCTGATTGATGTCGCCGAGAGTGCTCACGCCGCTAAGGAACTGGATCACGAACCAGTAGCCCAGAATGATCAGCGCCGGAATGCGCATGGTGAAGAAAAAGAAGAGCAGCGGAATCAAGGTGAGAATGCGGGAGGCGGGGAACAGCACGATGTACGCACCCATGACGCCCGATATTGCGCCACTTGCGCCGATGGAGGGAAGCTTCGAGCCCCAGTTCACCGCGACTTGCGCCAAGCCCGCGCCGATTCCGCATATAAAGTAAAACCCGAGGTATCGCCCATGGCCCAGGTTGTCTTCCACGTTGCCGCCGAAGACCCACAGGAAAAGCATGTTTCCGAGGATGTGCAGAAAGCCTCCGTGCAGAAACATGCTCGTCACCAGCGGCAGAAGCGCCGGGCCTAACGCCGGGCCTGGATGGGCCAGCGCCGTTTCCGCGCGTGCGGGAACCAGGCCGAACTCCTGCACCAGCTGGTTGCCCGCGCGCGGCGGCAAGCCGAGCTGGTAGGCGAAGACGGCAATGTTCGCCAGAATAAGCAAAACGTTGACGATGGGAAAGGTGCGGCGCGGGGTTTCGCTACGAAGAGGTATCATTCAGAATTCACGTATTACTTTAGAAAGGCCTCGCTGTCGCGCGCACGAGCGGACTGGCAGCGCAGGTCTTCTTCGTCGAAGACGCGCTCGTGGCGAGAGCCGGTTCGGCGCAGTTCTTCGATCTCCTCCATGGGACGAATGCCGCCGCGCGCCCCGATGGCCGTGCAGTTCAGCGCCGCAGCGGCGCAACTAAATTCAAGTATTGCTGGAAGTGTATCGCCGCGCAGCAGGGCGTACGCAAATCCGGCGTGAAAGATGTCGCCGGCGCCGGTGGTGTCCACAGTGTCCACGCGGAAGGCGGGGCAGTAGTGGAATTCGGAGCCGTCCCAGGCCAGCACGCCGTCGCGGCCCAGCGTCGCTCCCGCCACGCGGCAGTTCCAGCGCCGGGTGATCTCCGGCAGGGATTCGAGCAAATAAGGAATGCCGAGGAGCCGTTCGGGAAAATCGCGCGAACCGATCATGTAATCGACACATTCAAGTAATACTTCAGCTCCTGGATACAGGTTGTCCAGGTCCGCCGTGACGATGACGGCAGCATCGCGGGCCCAACGCGCGGCGGCCGCGGCGGGAGCGCTGGGGTGACCATCGACGTGCACTAGGCGCGCAGATCGGATCCAGTCCACCGGCAGTTCGCCGGGACGCAGATCGAGGCGCTCGTCCCGTTGCCAGAGGATGGTGCGCTCGCCGGTGGATTCATCGACGAGGATGTAGGCCATCTGGCTCGCGCAGTTGGGCACCTCGATCAAACGCGACTGCACTCCTTGGCGGGCAAGCTCCTCGCGCTGCAGCCGGCCGGCGGCGTCATCTCCAACTTTGCCCACGTAGCGGCTGCGCAATCCCCAGCGGTGGCAGGCAATGGCGGCCGTGGCGGCTTGCCCTCCGGCGAGCACGCAGGAGGAGATGATCTCGGTCTTGGTGTCGAAGGCGGGGAAGTGCGGAAGGCGGAGCAGCGTGTCCGTGGCGTTCAGTCCGATGGCGACGATGTCGCAGTCGGCGTCGTTTGCGCGATCTTTTTGTTTCTCGGCAGGCATGAACGAAAGACTTTATGCGATTGGCCCCAATTTGCAAGAGCTTCGGCACGGCCCTGAGCTGAAGTTCGCAATCGCGAGCGACGCATGCGTTGCCTATCGTGCAGCGTTCCGTTGCGCGGTTCGCGGCGCTATGATAATTACATTCACTTGCGTTTTGCGGCGCGCGGCTGCTGCTCGATAGGGTCGGCGCGCCGACACGGCCATGCCGGCTCGCGAATCCGAAGCGTTGATCCTCCGCAGTTTTCCTCTGGGAGAGGGCGACCGGCTGGTGAGTTTTCTCAGCCGCAGCGAAGGCCGCTTGCGCGGCGTGGCCACCGGGGCGCGCAAGCCCAAGAGCCGCTTCGGCTCAACGCTCGAGCCATTTTCCTATGTGCGCATGTGGTATTACGAGCGCGAGACGCGCGAACTGGTGCGCATCAACCAGTGCGAGCTAATCGAATCGTTTCTCGATGCCCAGCGCGATTACGCCGCGGACGTGACGCTGGCGCTGATGAGCGAAACCACCGAGGCCGTCCTGGGCGAACGCGAGGTCGCGGAGCCGATGTTCCGGCTGCTGCTGGTCGCGGCGAGGGCGATCAAGGCAGGAGCGAAGCTGCCTCTGGCGCTGGCGTACTTCGCATTCTGGACCGTGCGGCTGGGAGGCTGGATGCCGGCGCTCGACCAGTGTTCGCGCTGCGGCGCAAGCTTAACCGGCCGGGCATACATGAGCGGGAGCGGAATGCTGTTTTGCTCCAACTGCACGCATCCCGGGCAGCGCGCAATATCTCAAGAAGCGCTTCAACTTGCCCGCCGCATGAGCGGCGAGAAGTTGGAGGCCTTGATGAAGGAAGACCTACCGGCGAAGGTCGTGGATGAAGTGAAAGATCACATGCTGAACCAAGTCGAAGAGCACATCGAGAAAAAGTTGAACACGCGCAAGATGCTGGCGGCGGCCGTATCCGCGGGACTTAAATGAAAGCAGTGCATGAAAGAGGACGCGAAAGAGAGCGAAGGGCCACGTGAAATCTCAACCACAGCTTGAGAAGGCGAAATCGGCAAAACTTAGCGGACCGAACTTCCAAGACCTTATACTGCAACTTGAGAAGTTCTGGGCCGACCGCGACTGCGTCCTTCAACAGCCATATGACGTCGAAGTCGGCGCGGGAACCATGCACCCCGAGACGTTTCTTCGCGTCCTCGGACCGAGGCCCTATCGAGTGGCCTACGTGCAGCCGAGCCGGCGTCCTGCCGACGGGCGCTACGGCGAAAATCCGAACCGCCTCTATAAGCACCTTCAGCTTCAAGTGATACTTAAACCGCCGCCGGCGGACATTCAGAACATCTACCTCGAGAGCATTCGCGCCATCGGCATTCATCTGGCCGAGCACGACATTCGCTTCGAGGAGGACAACTGGGAAGCGCCCACGCTCGGCGCCTGGGGCATTGGATGGCAAGTATTACTTGATGGTTTGGAGATCACCCAGTTCACCTATTTTCAGCAGTGCGGCGGATTCGACCTGGATCCGATCTCTGTCGAGCTTACCTATGGGCTCGACCGGATCGCGGCGTATCTGCAGAACGTGGACAACGTCTTCGATCTGCGCTGGTCGCGCGACCGGCGCTACGCGGAAGTAAGGCTGGCCGAGGAGCAGCAATTCTCAGCTTATAGTTTCGATTACGCCGACCCGGAGATTACCCGCAAGCTCTTCGACCTGCACGAGCAGGAAGCTAAGAAATTACTTGAAGCTTTTGGTGCGGCCACCGAGGAAGGGAAGCAACGCTTCCCGGTGCTGGCGGCATATGATCAATGCTTGAAGTGCTCGCACTTGTTCAACGTGCTCGATTCGCGCGGGGTCATCTCCGTCACCGAGCGCGCCACGCTGATCGGCCGGGTTCGGCAGATTGCCTGCCGCATCGCCAAGGCTTACCTCGCCCAGCAGTCGCTCGGAGAAGCACCCTCGGAAACGGTCGAGGTGAGCGCATGAAGCCAGGCGCGAACGGCAAGGCCAAAGCTGCGGCAAATGCGCGGCAAGAGAAAGCGGCGCTGGCACCCGGCTTCGCCGAGTTCCTTCTGGAGATCGGCTGCGAGGAGATTCCCGCCGGGATGATTGCCAATGCCGCGAATGAGCTTCAAGTAATACTTAAGAAATATCTCGTTCTGGAACGGCTGATTGACGATGGCGAAGTCACAACCTTCGGGTCGCCCCGGCGGCTTGTGGCGACATGCGCTCGGGTGCGGCTCAAGCAAGAAGATATCCGGCGCGAAACCACGGGACCGCCGAAATCGGCGGCCTTCGATAAAGAGGGTAAGCCGACGCGCGTGGCCGAGGGCTTCGCGGCGAAGTACGGCGTGGGAGTGGACAAACTCCACACGGTGAGCACGCCGCGCGGCGAGTACGTTGCCGTGGAGCAGATGGTGCCCGGACGGAAGGCTGCCGAGCGGCTGAGCGAAATTATTCCCCGCGCCATCGCGGAAATCCCCTGGCCCAAGACCATGTATTGGACCGGCGCCGCGGGGCTGCGATTCATCCGTCCGATCCGCTGGGTGGTGGCGCTGCTCGGCGGCCAGAAGGTGCCGCTGGAACTCGGCGGCGTAGCAGCGGGAACCGCCACATCGGGGCATCGCTTTCTGGGCAAGTCTTCGATTCCGGTGAGCACATATAAGGATTATCTCGCCAAGCTGAAGAAGAATTATGTTCTGGCGCTGCCGGGAGAGCGTCGCAAGAAAGTGGAAAAGGAGTTGAACGCTCTGGCGGCTGGGAAGGGGTTCCGCGTGAATGAAGACGCCGGACTTTCTGAACTGGTCGTCTATCTGAACGAATATCCCACCGCCATTTTGGGCGGCTTCGATCCCGCGTATCTGGAGTTGCCGGAGGAAATTCTTCTTACCGTGATGCGCGGGCACCAAAAATATTTCGGGGTGCGGCGGCGCGACGGGCGGCTGGCGCCGCATTTTCTGGCGGTGATCAATTTGAACCGCGACGCCAAGGGACTGGTGTGCGCGGGGCACGAGCGCGTGTTGCGCGCGCGCTTCGCCGATGCAAGATTTTTTTGGGAGGGCGACCAGCGATGTCGGCTCGCCGACTATCTGCCCAAACTCGCGAGCGTCACCTTTCAGGCCAAGCTCGGCTCCTACGGCGACAAGGTGGAACGCATGCGCGCCCTCTCGCGCTGGCTGGCCGAGCAGTGGTTCGCGCGCGGCATTCATGAAGCGCGTGTGGCTCACGCCGACCGCGCCGCCGAATTAGCCAAATGCGATCTGGTCACTGGCATGGTGCGGGAGTTCACCGAACTGCAGGGAATCGTCGGCGGCCTCTATGCAAAAGTTCAAGGAGAACCTGAGGAAGTTTGCTGGGCCGTCTACGATCATTATCGTCCCACCGGACTCGACGAACCCACTCCGCGAAATCTCACCGGCGCCACCGTTTCCATCGCCGACAAGCTCGACACGCTGGTGGGCTGTTTCGCCGTGGGGCTTGCGCCGACAGGTTCAAGTGATCCTTTCGGTTTGCGGCGCGCGGGTCTGGGTATCGTCAAGATCATTCTTGAGCGCAAGCTGCCGGTTTCTTTGTCTGAGTCGATCAATGCCGCGGCGCGAGGCGTCTCGGGGTATGCGCCCAAAATTCAAGTTTCACATGAAGTTGAAAGGGCAGTGTTTGATTTCCTCATCGACCGGGCCCGTTATGTTTTTCTGGAACGCGAAGGCTTCGCCTACGACGAAGTGAACGCGGTGATCGCCGCCGGGGCCGACGATCTAGTGGACGCGCGAGACCGCATCACGGCGGTGCGCGACATTCGTAAGACGCGCAACTTCGAGCCGCTGGCGGTGTCGTTCAAACGCGTGCGCAAAATTCTGGAGAAAGCGGGGAACGAAAAAAACTGGCGCTTTCCCGCGGTGCGTCCGGAACTCTTTCAAGAAGACGCGGAGCGCAACCTGCACGCCGCCGCGCGCCGCGCCGCACAGGAAGCCGAGGGCCACAAAAAAGTTCGGGGATATCGCGAGGCCTTGCAGGGAATCGCCAAGCTGCGCCCGGAAGTGGATGAGTTTTTCGATCGCGTGCTGGTGATGGCCAACGAGGAAGAGATTCGCCGCAATCGGCTAACGCTGCTGTCGGAGCTGCTCAGCGAATTTTCGACCATCGCCGATTTCTCGGAGATTGTGGCAGCCGAGAAGTGAGCATCGGTCATTTCGACGGCGGACTTACAGTAATGCTCGATTAAGTGTCGACACGCCGACGGCTTCTCAACTTGTTCCTTAATTACGTGACGAGGGGCTAGCTAAACGCGGAACCGCTTGAGAGATGCTTCGCTTTGCTCAGCATGACAGCAGATGGCTGGTTCCCACCAATGCCACATAACGCTACGTGGGCATTCGAAGGAAAAAATAAAGGCCGCAGAAGAGGAAGATGAGGTCGGGCGACCATGCGCTCATCACCGGCGGGAGTTGTCCCACTCCTCCCATGGCTTCGAACAGGGCCGCCGTAGCCCAATAGACCACGGCCAGGCCAACTCCCAGCGCCACGCCGCCCACCGCCCCTCGGCTCCCCACCAAAATTGAAAACGGAATTGCCAGCAGGATCACCACCGGGGCGATCAGCGGGAAGGAAAGCTTCTTGTACAGCTGCACGCTCAGCCGCGCCACGTCGAAGCCGGAATGCCGCAGCCGATCGATGTAAGTCCGCAACTCGAACCAATCCATCTCCGAGCTTTGCCGCACTTCCCGGGTGAAGTAAGCCGGCGGCTCATTGAGCTCGGGCAGCTCGATCACATTGAACTCCGCATATCGCGACACCTTGCCGCCCTGGAAATCCCGGATCCAGCCGGTTTCGAGGATCCAGGCGCCTTGCTGCGGCTCCCAGTAAGCCCGCGCGGCGTAGATTCGCCGATTCAGGGCGAAGGTTTTGGGGTCCAGCTCGAAAACGGCAAGCCCGCCAAAGAGGCGGTGGTCGCTGTCGTACACCTGATAATTATAAATTTTCGAATTGTTCCCGATGATCCAGCGCCGCTGCGGTTCGAGATACGTTTGCGGCGGGAGTCCTTTGATCATGCTGTGCAGCTCTTCGGCGCGCCGGTTGGCATAGGGCAGGTAGGTCTCATCGAAGGCCACCAGCGCCACAGTCATCAACCCTCCGGCCAGGAGCAAAGGAAGCGCGACGCGATAGAGGCTGATGCCGGCCGCTTTGAAGGCCACCAGTTCGTTGTTCTTGGTCATGATGCCGAGCGTGATCAGGACGGACACCAGGCATGCCAGCGGCGCGAGCTGATACATCAAGTAATAGCTTAGATATCGAAAGTAGTTGGCGACGTCGGGGTAGGCAGCGCGATGCTGGGCGATGTCGTCCAGGAGATCGAAAAAGGTGAAGATCTCGAACAGGAGGATGAAACCGACGAGGAGAAGGATAAAGTAAAAGATGAAGTTGCGGAGCAAGTAATAATCCAGCACTTGAGGAAAGCTGCCCACCACGCGAAGCCTGGAAGAACGGGCTTTCGGTTCTTCGAAGGCTTCTCGCGTGATCTCTTCCGGCGATCGAATATCAAGTGTTGGTTTAGATTCTACTGATCGAGTTCGCCGCAACCAGCGCCATAGCCCGGCCAGGCGTTCGCGCAGGTGGCTCTCGCCGCTCAGTTCGTCCATGGACGGAAACAGGGCGATCCCAGCCGCGGCCATGAGGATGTTGGCCGTCCAAATACCCAGCCATACGGGCAGCGAACCGCTGCGGGCCAGTTCGGCGCAGAAAACGAAGACGATGTAGTAGGCGCAGACCAGCGTAATGGCCAGGACAAATCCGCCGGCCCGCCCCCCGCGGCGCGGACGCGAGCCCACCGGCAGGGCCACCAGCGCAAAAACGAGGCAGGCGGCGGGGAAGGCGAAGCGCCGCTGAAACTCCACGTGGGACTCGGTGGCATCCGGTCCTTTGTCGCTCAGAAGCTGGCGCAGGGGGCGCTCGGTATTGATCAATGCTTCGGTCTGTGTGGCAGCGTTGCCCCCCACGCTGAGGGACTGATCGCGTTCGCCGAAAGCCGAGAGGCCGTAATGTTCCGGGCCCTGGGTTTGCGATTCGTGCACGGTGCCCTGGCGCAGGAAGAGCTGTAGCTTGCCCTGGTCGCGGTCGGCGGCTACAATGGCGTCCTCCGCCAGGGTCAGGCGCGAAACGTCGCCCCCATCGGATTCCGCCAGAAAGACGCCATGCCAATTCGTGGCGGCGGCCGAGATATCCTGCACATAGAGCACCAGGTGAGGAAACTGTTCGTTGAAGATGCGCGGCTGAATCTCAAAGGAAGCCTGCGTGCTCCGCAAACGATCTTCCAGCGAGCGCATGGTATGGATGGAGATCGGCCCGAGCCAAACCGTCATGCACAGCGTGAGCCCCGTGGCCAATAGCGCCAGCAGGCCCACGGGAACGAGCAGGCGCTTGAGCCCGATTCCCGCGGCGTTCATGGCGATCAGCTCGCTATCTGCGGACATGCGCCCGAGTCCGATCAGCACGCCGACAAGCACTCCGATGGGCACGCTAAAGGTAAGGACGCGGGGAAAGGCGCTGAAGAAGAGCAGCGCAATCTGGTGCGAGTCGCCGGAGCCCCGGGCCACCACGTTCATGATCTGCACGAGTTGGGGAACGAAGATGACAAACGTGAAGACTCCCAGCCCCAGCAGCGCGTGGGAGAGAATTTCGCGGAAAATATAGCGATCGATGATGCGCATTGCCCCAATACCCAAGGAAGACCGCCATTCTAGCACGGGCTTTTCCTGCGGATGGGGAGCGGAGTGCGGATGACGCGAATCCATCTCGTGCTGCTTTGGCACATGCACCAGCCGCAGTATCGCGACCCGGCCACGCACCGCTACATCCTTCCTTGGACGCGCCTGCATGCCCTGAAGGATTACTGGGGCATGGTGCGGGTATCCGAAGAGTTTCCGCAGGTGCACGCCACGTTCAACGTGGTGCCGTCTCTCGCTGCGCAGCTCGAGGAGTACGCCAGCGGAACGTTCGACGAGCCCTGGTTCACGCTGGCCTTTTCGCCTGCCGACAAACTCACCGAGGCCGACAAGTCTGAAATTCTCGTGCGCGCCTTTCAAGCCAATCCCGATCATTTGATCGGGCGCTGGCCGCGTTACAAGGAACTCTTCGAGCGCGCCCGCTCGTCCGACCCGGCTCTGGCCATGCATACTTTCGCCGCGCGCGACTGGCGCGACCTGCAGCTGCTTTCGCAGCTGGCCTGGATGGACGAGGAGTATCTCGCGAGCGATCCTATAGTAAGCGCGTTATCGAAGAAGGGCAGCGACTTCACCGAAGACGATAAGCAGAAGCTCGGGGCCAAGCAGCTGGAGCTGCTCGCGCGCGTCTTGCCCGAGTATCGCAAGGCGCAAGAGTCCGGGCAGATCGAAATCTCCACCACGCCGTTTTATCATCCGATCCTGCCGCTCGTCTGCGATACCGACATCGCGCGGCAAGCCAATCCCGGAACGCCGCTTCCGAGCCCCGCATTCCGCCATCCCGAGGATGCCCGCGAACAGCTGGTGCGTGCGCGCGCGTATCACGAGCGCCTCTTTGGCCGCCCGCCGGTGGGGCTGTGGCCCTCGGAAGGGTCGGTCTCGAACGATGCGCTTGCCATTGCCGCCGAGCTCGGCTTTCGCTGGTTCGCCAGCGACGAGGGAGTTCTCGGCCGCACCTTGAATATCGGCTTCGGCCGCGATGGCGACGGCGTCCCCTCGAATGCCGACCGGCTGTACGCGCCGCTGCGGGTGCGATTGGGCGAACGCGAAATCTCCGGCGTCTTCCGCGATCATTACCTTTCCGATCTGGTAGGCTTCGTCTATAGCCGCATGGACTCGATCTCCGCCGCCGAGGACCTTTACCGCCGCGTTCGCCTGGTCGCCGATCGCGTGCATACGCCAGGTCCGCTGACCTTGCCGCTCATTCTCGACGGCGAAAACGCCTGGGAGTATTACCCCGGCAACGGCCGCGAATTCTTGCGCCATTTCTATGGACGCATCGCCGGCGACCCGGAAATTCGCGCCCTCACCGTGAGCGAGGCCATGCGCGATGCCGGCGAAATCGCCACGGCGCAGGGAATCGCGCCCGGCTCCTGGATCAACGCCAATTTCGACGTGTGGATTGGAGACAAGGAAGATGTGGCCGGCTGGGAATTGTTGGGCGCGGCGCGTGATTTCTACGGGCAGCAGCTGGCGCGGCGCCAGCGGGGCGAAGCCGGCGCTCCCAGCCAGCCGCAGCTCGACGCCGCTTTCGAAGCGCTGCTAATGGCCGAGGGTAGCGACTGGTACTGGTGGTTTGGCCCCGAACACAGTTCCGCCAACGACGCCGAATTCGATGCATTTTTCCGGCAGCTGCTGAGCGAGGTTTACCAGAGCCTGGGCCGCGAAGCCCCCGACGAACTGGCCGAGCCGATCAAGCAAAAGCCCACGCCGGCGCACGTCGTGGCGCCCTCGGCGTTTCTGAACGTCCGTGTGGACGGGCGCGAATCGAATTACTTCGAGTGGCTTGGCGCGGGGCTTTACACTCCCGACCGGCGCGACAGCTCCATGCACGGCCGCGTTCATTGGCTGGAGCAGTTTCGCTACGGCTTCAGCCAGGACCGCCTTTTCGTCCGCGTGGATTTTATGGACGGAAAGCAAGGCGTCTTGCAGGACGCGGAGTTTCGCATCACCCTGCGGGGCGACGAGGAGTTGCGCATCGTGCTGCACATGCGCGAGGGGAAGCTCCTCGAGCAGCGCGTGGAGACGAAAGATTCTTGTTTGCTGGGGCCGCAGGACGTGGTCGTCGCCGCGTGCGATCAGATCCTGGAACTCTCGATCGCGCGTAAACTCCTGCGCTTGGCGAACCGGCGCTCATTTTCCCTGGTGATCGCGCTGTGGGAAGGCGGCCTTCCCGTGGATTTGCTTCCCGCCGAAGGTTGGTTCGAAGTCGAGCTCGGCGAAGATCACTTCGCCTGGGCGCCCTGAACACGCCTCTTGCTCACGCGCCGCGCCGTCAATTCTTGCGCGCGTATCGGCGGCCACCCCACCCGTTGTCATCCGTTGGGGCCATGATATAGTCCCGTCGGTCGCGGCGCGCCACGCGCTTGCACCGATGAAATGCTGCACATGCAGCACAGGGAGGTTCTCATGCGCTTTCGATGGGCTGCCGCAATCGCGTTTGCCGTGCTGTTCATGCTTCCTTCCTCCGGGAGTGCGCAGGTGCTCACCGAGCACGACGTTTCGGTTCGCATGGCCTTGACGATCGCTCAAACGGCCCTGGAACAATGTGGCGTCAGGGTATCGGTTGCCGTCGTCGATCGCGCCGGCCGGCTGCGCGTTTTCCTCCAGGGCGACGGGGCTTCGCCGCATAATCTCGAATTGGCCCGCCGCAAGGCCTATACCGCGCTGACCTTCGGACGCACCTCCGGCGAGTGGGCCCAGCGCACCGAAACGACCCTGCAAGGGCAGCGCATGCTGACCGACGTCATTCCGCTGCAAGGCGGCGCTCCCATCAAAATGGGCAACGAAACGATTGGCGGCGTCGGCCTGAGCGGAGCGCCGATGGGAGGAACACAGGAGGAGGCCTGTGCCAAGGCCGGCATTGCCAAGGTGGCGGATCAGTTGACTCAGTGAGTCTGGCGGCAACGCACCTGGCCGCTTCGGAATTTCCGTCGAGAGCAAGTCGAGCAACTCGATCGACGGCTTAGGGCCCTGGATGTTGAACCTGGTCGCCTAATCAAGTTGATTTGATGGCGAGTGATGGCGGTGACCCATGGGGCGCAATTTCAAAATGTTGTATGGCTTCGTGGCTGTAGCAATCATGGTCGCTGGAATGGCCTGCGCGCCGTTTGTCCATGCCCAAACGAATGCCGCAAGCGACCAAGGTACGGAGCGCCGGGAGTCGGGCGTAGACATCCATCGAGACGGTTGGGACCGAATCGTGCCCCAACCACCGAAGCAAACGGGCGAGCCGGCCCCGGTGCGTGACCTGACCGGCATCTGGGAACCCATTCCCGCCTATCGCGACGGAGTATTTGCATTGGGTCCCAAAGCCAACCCCGCGGACGCGAATCATCTTTTACCGTTTACGCCTTTAGGGTTGCAGATGTTTACCGGTCAGGAGCCCGGAAAGGGAACGCCTTCATTTCTGATCGTGAATGGCCGCACCATACCGGTGGTCTCGACAGAGAAAAACGGGCCGCCGATTCCTACCGTAACGCGCGAAGACCCCTTCGATATCTGCGACCCGATAGGGTTCCCGCGCATCGAGCTTTTCAACCTCAGGGCCATACAGATTTATCAGAACAAGAACCAGGTGGCGATCATTTATCAAAACGACCAGGTTTGGCGAAATATCTGGATGGATGGAAGGGAACTGCCCAAGGTTGACGATGTTCCCGAGCCGCGATGGTACGGATACTCAGTGGGCAAGTGGACCGACGACTACACGTTTGTTGTCGAGACGGTGGGCTTAGATGAACGAACCTGGATCGACAATGTCGCCCGGCCGCACAGCGATCAATTGAAAGTTACGGAAACGTGGCACCGCGTCAACCACGACGTCATGGAACTTACCCTGATCATCGACGATCCCAAGATGTATACGAAACCGTGGACCGCGCTGGACAAATTCCGCATGGGATTACAGCCCGAGTGGTTCGATATTCGCGAGCAGGTCTGCGCCGTGTCCGAAGATCTGGACTATACTGAAACCGTCGCCAATCCAGCCGACGCGGCGAAGAAAAGCGACACACTGCGGAAGTAATGACCTCTGGCGGAACTCTTCTTTTTTCACAAAGTGAGGACACATGCTTAAGATTCCGACTGTGCTGGTAGCCGTCGCCATGTTAGCCGCGATGGCGATTTCCGTCGGTGCACAGGACTCCGCGCAGGCCAATGGGCCGGATCCCAAGGCGTTCCTCGATCACATCGAGAACGCCAAGCTTCTCGCCGCGAACGATCTTGTTGCCAGCGTGGTGGATTGCGTCATCCCGCCGATAAGTGCCGCGTCAAGCGTCGGCAAGGTTATCGACGCGCCGCCGTCCAAAGTCTTCGATCAGCTCTACTATTTGGGAATGAATAGCGTCGCCTCATGGGCCATCGTCACGAGCGCCGGCATTATCCAGATCGACAGTCTCGATAATCCCGAGGAAGCGCAGCGCATCATCGTTGGAGGCTACAAGAAGCTGGGGCTCGATCCCGCCCAGATGAAATATCTGATCCTCACGCATGGGCATAACGATCATTTCGGCGGCTCTAAGTATCTGCAAGACACTTATCATCCACACGTTCTGATGTCCGGGATCGATTGGGACATGGTGGCGAAGCTGCCTCCGACGGAACCGGGAGCGAAGTTTGGCCCGCCGCCCGCGCGCGACATGGACATTGCTGACGGCCAGAAGCTGACGTTGGGCAATACCACGATAACGTTCTACATCACTCCGGGGCATACGCCCGGGACTGTTTCGATGCTGATCCCTGTGACAGACCACGGCCAGCCGCACTTGCTGTCGTTCTGGGGCGGAAGCGCCATTCCGCGGGCGTTCGAACCGACGGGGCAGCCCGGGCGCATGGACGCCGGCATGTTGGCTTACAAGCAATCTTTTGAGCGCTTTTTCAAGCTGGGAGAAGATGCCGGCGTGGACGGCTACATTGCCAATCATCCCTATCGCGATCTGACATTTGTGGATGGAAAGACGGACAGGATTGCCAAGAACCAAGCGCGGAAGCCCGGCGCTCCCAGCCCCTTTATCGATCGCGGCACCTATATCCGCTACATGACGATCAGCATGGAGTGCATCGAGGCGCAAGAAGGCTGGTTGCACGCCGGCAAGCCTCAGATTTCGTCGCTTAATTAGCACCAACCGCCCCTCTAAAGAGCGCACGGGATGCATCGAGTAGTTGCCGAAGCGGATGAGAAGCGGGGGCGTAGGGCCGTAAGTATCGAGCGGAACGCGGTGTACCCTTGCGAGGTTGTTTTTGGGCGTAAGCAGTTCGGCTCAGAACCAGTCGCTGCGATAGGCCAGCCACCAGCTTACTACGCCGATCGGAATCGTTGCGGCCAGCGCCCACCATAGCGGCAGGCTGAAATCCGCGATGACCCCCAAGACAGTGAAAGCACCCCAGAAGACTTTCCGCTGCATTCCATTATTCTAGACCCCAATCTCCTTTCCATGAGCTGTACGTATGGAGAGGTTGTTCCAATCGTTGACTGGAAACGAGATTGTGGCGACAATCACAGCCCATTCCGGGGTCGAAAAGGAGATTCAGGTTGAGACATCGCATCGCTCATCTGGCATTACTGGCGGCGGCCATAGGGTTCGGCGCCGTGGCTTACGCGCAGAACGTGCCCGCGCAATTCGTGGTCACCGGCAAAGCCGCCGAAAAACTTCAGGATTACAGCACCCTTAACCTGGCTACGGCGCAGCGCATTGCCGAGACCTGCGAGCGTCTGGTGACGGCCCATGGCGGCGGGCAACACTCCATTATTTTCCTGGATAAAGAGGGCAACCACATCTACTACGACCGCATGGATGGCCAAGGCTATACCAACGTCGTGACGCCGGAGATGAAGGCCCTCACCGCGCTGCGCACACGCGCGCCGAGCGTCCTCATCCAGAATATTGTGGCTCAGAATCCGGAGATGGAAGCTTATGAAGTTCAATTGGGCCGTTATCCGGTGGAAGGCGGCATCCCCATCGTCATCGATCACCAGATGATTGGCGTGGTCGGCACTGGGGGTTACCCGCCCAACCCGCCCGAATGGGAAGACGGGATTTGCGCGCAGAAAGCAATGCTCGAAGTGCTCGGGCCATCGATTCCGCCCCTTCCCGAAGATGTAAAGCAGCAACGGCCCGCCAATCGAGGCACTCTGCCGATGCCAAGGTTTGGCACCGCCACGCCGCCCAAGTCGAGTCTCTCCCCGGACTTCGTGGTTACCGGGGCGGGCGCGGCGCACGTCTTCGATGCCAATCAGATTTCGCTCGCGGCGGCAAAAAAACTGGTTCGCGCCTGCCGCGATTGGGCGGCGTCGAAGGGCACAACCATGTCCGCCTACGTGCTGGATAATGCCGGCGAGATGGTGCATATGGAGCGCATGGACGGCCAGATTTCGAATGATGTGCACACGGCGCTCTTGAAGGCGCAGACGGCGTTGAAGCTTCGCGAGCCTACCTCCATTCGCGGAACGCAGATGCTGAACGCCGGGCGCCCCAGCCCGCGCAACCTCGGTCCCAACATGTTTAATTTCTATCTGGACTCTGGCGGCATCCCCATCGTTGTCGATGGACAGATGGTCGGCGCCGTGGGCGTCAGCGGCGTGGACGGCGGCCAGGATGAGAATTGTGCCATCGAGGGGCTAAAGGCGGCGTTCGGAGACCACGCACTGCTGCCGGTCTACGGCGCCCCAGGGGCAGCCAGAGCCCCCGCCGCGGGCGTGCAACGCTAAAGGCAGCCTCAACTAAGCGCACACCCCTTGCACAGCCAACTCTTGGCTGTGCAGAACCTCGGGGGCTTTTCCTCCGCGTCTTGCGCTCAAACCCGCTGCTGGCGATTGGCGCGTTCCTTCGCCGGCGCTTGCTTAAACCGCCATGCCTGCGCTGTCGTTATTCTTTCCTTCCCTCGGAGGGCGCCTTCGCCGTGCCACGCTTGTTCCAACCGTGGAAGCGCGACTTGTCGCCAGCCTTCCATGCCTCGCGGAGTCCAGGCGCGCTCAGGTCCCAGTCAGGGCGGATTTGGCTCGTCACCGCACGCAGGTCTCGCCAAAGGTCCGCTATCGACGGGCGCCCCCAAAACCAGTAGCCGTTGTAGACGCTGTGGATCACCAGGCCGGGCTTGAGCACGAGCGTGTACGGAATCATCGGATTGTGCTCGGGGTCGGTATACTCCTGGATGTCGAGGTCCTTCTGAACCTTTCGCTCTGGGTCCGAGAGGAAGGGCCACTGGGCGCCGACCGACGCGCGAAATTCCTGAATCGTGTGGTGATCGTCGGTGGCGATCGTGGCGATCTGAGTGTACGCCACTGCGATCTTCGGGTAGGCCGCGGCGAGCTCCAAGTGCTGTTGGTGCTCCTTGGGGCAATAGTGTCCGCGCGCGAGTGTGAGGATCAGCGGGTCTTCGCCCTGAAGCTCGCTGAGCTTGCGCAGTGTGCCGGTGTGATCGGGCAGTTCGTAGTTGGGGAAAATACCTCCGGGCACAATATCAGAACGCATGATTCGACTCCTCCCGTCAGTTTGTGCAGCGATTAAAGATCCAGAGTGACAGCCGCGTCGGGCCGGGAACAGCATACCAGCACGTTCCCGGGAGCGGGCCTCTCCAGCGGCTCAGGATCATACGTAATCGATCCCCCGATCAGGCCGGTCATGCAGGTATGGCAGACTCCCGTCCGGCACGACCATCTCACCGGGACGTCGCAAGCTTCCGCCAGTTCCAGCAAGCTCGCGAATTTCGGATCCCAAGCGGCCGTGATCCCGCTCCGCGCGAATGAGACTGCCGGGCCGGAGCCGGGCGGTCCTGGTGGCAGGCGAGGAGTGCGCTCGACCCGCGCCATGCCAGGAGTAATCGCCTCGAGAGTACCGAAGATTTCTGTGTGCACATTCCCGGCGAACACGCCCCAGTTTCGCAGCCCATCGCTCATGTCCTTCAAGAATTTAGATGGGCCGCACAGATAGAACTCACTCTCCCGTGGCACTCCGATTCTCTCCAGCAAGGCTGTGTCAATGTGCCCGGGAGCATCGAAGTCCGCCCCGGCTTGGTCGGTGGCGGCGGGCCTGCTGTAGACGATGTATCCTCGTCCGCGAGAGAGCTGTTTCAGTAATGAACGCGACTCTTCCGCGAATGGATGCTCCGCGCGATTGCGCGCTCCATAGATCCACCAGATCTCTCGCGGCGATCTCTCGGCGGCGAGCGCGTGCAGCATGGCCATCACGGGCGTTGCGCCCACTCCTGCGCTCAGCAGAACCACGGGATTCTGGCTGGGACGCAGAGTAAAGCTGCCGCGCGGCGCGCTCACATCCAATCGATCGCCTTCTCGCGCACGGTTGCACAGAAACGAGCTTCCAATCCCATTCGATTCGTCTTTGACGCTGATGCGGAAATGGTCGGCCGCGGGCAGATCGGACAGCGAATAGCTGCGAAGAACCGGCGGCTTGCCCGGATCGACGAGCAGCCGCAAAACCACAAATTGGCCCGCCTGGAAGACGGGAAGAGGCTGCCCATCGCTTGGCTTCAGAATGAAGGAACTTACCCGCTCGCTTTCCTTATGAATATTCGCCACGCGCATCTGCCGAAATCCGGGCCAGGCCGGCGCTTGTTCCTCATACGCGAGTCCCGGATTTCCCGCCGTCGTTTTGGAGCTCAAGTCTTGCTGGAGCATCGCCTGGAACGAACCTTGCCAACCCTTGCTCAGCGCGGGAATCCGCAGCGCCCGTTCCAATTGTTCGCGAGAATGTCCCGGCAAATAGAGGAGGGCGTCAACGTCGGCCACGTTGAGTCGCTCCGGGCCGTCGGTGATTTTTACAATGTCGTCGCCCGCCCCCACTGGGCCTTCCTGCAACACGCGAAAGTAGAATCCCGGCCTGTGTTGCGCGACCAGCAGGGCTGCCATCCGAGGTTCATTCATGCGAATGCCCACGCGGTAGCAGGTTACGCGCGGCTGCGTGACTTCGAATGTCGCGTCGCCAATGCGGTAGCGATCGCCAATGCAGACCTCATTATCGGGAAGTCCCTCAACGGTGAAGTTTTCTCCAAACTGGCCGAAGACGAAGTCTTTGCGTCCGAGAAAAGTTTCCCAGAAGTGATAGGCGTCCATCTGATAAACAAAAACGGCGCGCTGCTCGCCGCCATGGCCGGCGAGATCGCCTTGGCCATCGCCCACAAGATTGAGCTTGCGCGCCATTGGCCGCCCTGCGACGGGACTTTTCCAGATCGCGGTATGGACGGTCTTACCGTTCCAGGTCACGTCGCGTGGAAGGCCGACATTTACGGAGAGCAATCGGGGCATTGCCACCTCGTCGAAGTCCAGCGTTTGGCCAGAATCTTTTTAGTTTCGCGCGACTTATTTTCGTGCGCCGCGTCGGCTTCAGCGCAGCTAGCGAGCGTACAGGAAAGCGGCATCGATTTGCATCGCCCGATTGTGCTTGAATCGATCACGTCCGTAACTTGCCGGCCAGCCAGTAATCGACGCTGAACTTTCCCGGACCAGAGCAGATCAGCCAGATAAAGAAGAGCACGTACAGGACTTCCGGAAGGTAGAGGAAACCGTCGAGCCAGTTGAGAGGCGAAAGGCCCTTGGGCATGGCGGAAAGCTTGGTGGTCAGGATGGCGACCAGCATATCGCCCAATAAAGCCGCGCAGGCCAGGCTCGAAAGCAGCCCCACCGCCAGCAAGGATCCGCCAACGAACTCCACGCCCGAGACGAAATAAGTCATCAGGTGGGGAAACGGGACTTTGGCCTCAACCAGCGTTTGGTACATGGTTTGCCTGCTGCCGGCGACAAACAATTTGTTTCCCCCGGAGACGGCGAAGAAGAGCCCCAGCGAAACGCGTGCCAGCAGGATGGCGTATTGCTCCCAATCGCTGCTGCCTAGCAGCGCAAATTGGACCAACCGTTTCCAATCCATCTCTTGTCGCTCCGGCGCCTTTTCAACCGGGCGCAATCCTCCATCATGCGCGAGGAACGCGGCGGTTGATGCAGGTTATGGCTGCGTGATTAGCGAAGACTCTACCCAGCGGAGGCTGCGCCCGCCCCCTTGCTTCTTCTCACGTTGAGTGCCGGTAGAAGAAGTTTCAGAAGCGCTTGGTCCGAGAACGGGTTCTGACCTGAGATCAACTCGCGATCCTGAAGGACGTAGCTCGTCCATGGAGCGAGCACGCTTACGTCACCGCCCGCCGTACGCAAGGCGAAGTCCGGGTAGAAGAGGACCTTGCCGCGAATTTCGAGCGGCTCCCGCTGCTGTTCTTCCGCCGTCGAAAAGATGGTCATCTTATATCCAGCATAAATCCACCCTTGGGCCTTCGCGTGCGCTCCAGCGGCATCGCCCGCCGCCAGCGCCGCGACCACCTCCTTCGAATTCGGAAGAGCCGAGAGAAGTGATATCGGGCCATGGCAGAGCACCGCCGTAGGCTTGGATGTTTCATGAAAGTGTCTCATCACGATGCCGGCGTCGGGATCATCGAGAAGATCGATCATCGGGCCATGGCCGCCGGGGACGAAAACAGCGTCATATTGATCCAGACCCGATGCGACGACATCCGAGATGCGACTTGGGTTTCTGAGCCCGGTCAGGCTGTCGCGAAATTTGAAATAGTCCTGAAGCCTGGCCTCGTCCCCACCGAAGAAATCGGGCACGGCTGAATGAAGATCCAATTGGGGCGTGTTGCCTTTGGGGTTCGCGAAAGTGATTTCGTAGCCTTCGTTCATCAGGGCACGGACCGGAACCGTCAGCTCGTTGAGATAGTAGCCAGCGCCGGCGTAAACCTTGCCATCTTTCAACGGCAAGCCGTAACCGCTCGAGACTAGCACCAGGACTTTTCCTTTTGTTGTCATTTTGTTCTCCTCTCTGAAATCGAATCTATTTCCCGAGATCTTAGCTTGTGCAGAGCAAATCCTATTTGCGAGAGCCTCGGCCTCAGCCACCTCATCCTTGCGTCCACCAGCACCGCGCCGTGTTCGCCGAAAATTAAAGTCGACGTGATCGGGTAAAAGCCGGGCACTTCGCCGAAGAGCTTCGGCCGCTCGCCGACCATTACGGCTGCGGGAATCCGAACATCAACCACGACTGATTGGCTACCCAGTGCGGGTACAGCTCCGTCATCCGATCAAACAGCTCCTGGTCGGATGTCGCGGTTTTCTGCACCCGATCGAAGTCCTGCAGGTAACGCTTGGTCTCTTGGATCGTCGAGGGAGAGTCGGGCGCGCCAGGCTTCTTGTGACCGGCGACAACGATCGCCGGGTTCAGCGCCGCTAACCGGTCTAGCGCCGCGATCCAATTCTTTCGGCTCTCGGGGGTGGTGTCGCCGACGTAAATGCGGCATTGGTTGTATACAACGTCGCCGGCGACGATCAGGCCAATCGATGGAACGTACAGAGACGTCGAATCGGGACTATCGGTGCGGCCCTGCTCGATGATGCGCAATTCGTGGCCCTCGAGAGTGAACGTGTCGTGCTCATAGGGCTCAGGTGGAACCAACTTGGTGGGCACTTGCCCGGGAAAGAGCCGGCGGGCCAACCGCTCCACTGTGGGGGAGAAAGACATCTGCATGGCGTTCACCGTCTTGGGCGTTGCGATCGCCCTGGCGCCCGGGAAACGGTCGAGCAGAATGCTCAGACCGTAGAAGTGGTCGAAATGGGCGTGCGTTATATAGATGGTCTCCAAGTTGCGGTTGTGCAGAGCGACCCAATCCGCGAGAGCCTCGGCCTCAGCCACGGTCCCCATTGCGTCCACCAGCACCGCGTCGTACTCGCCGAAGATTAAAGTCGATGTGATGGGGTCAAAGCCCAGCGCTTCGCCGAAGGGCTTTGGCCGCTCGCCGACCATCGTTTTTCCCGGGGCTGTGAAAACGTTCACACTAAGCGTGTTCGACGCGACAGGCGCGGCGACGCGAGTGGCCTCTAGCGGTCCATCTGTGCCGTCCATTGGGTACTCCTTTCGATGTCACAGCGGAGCGACGGTTCAAAGCAAAATTGGCAGAAGCGCGGCGACGAATCCCTGGGACGAACGTATCGATCCGGACCAAAGTGATGGCTCGCTGCAACCCGGAAGGCCTCCAGAGAACATCCGCAACCGTTTAAATCCGAATCCCATCCGGGACGAGCGCTAACCGTACTTGAGCCCGGTGCTCTGTCCGACCTCAATAATATAACCGTCGGGATCGCGGATGTAACAGCGAATCTCGCCGTATTTGGGAATCGGCGGCGTGAGGAACTCGGCTCCCCGGCTTTTCCACAATTCATAGCACGCTTGGATATCCGCAACGCGGAAATTCATAAAGCTGTTGATGTGATTCGGGTCGGGCACACTGAGCGTTACCGTGGGCTTGTCCGGGGTCGGCCCGCCCCCGACATTCAGAATCATCCAGATATTCGCAAGCTGAAGGTACGGAGGCGCGTTGCCGTCACCCATGGTCAGAATGCGAGCGCCGAAGACCTTTTCATAGAAGCGAGCCGATCGCTCGACATCGGCGACAGTGAGAAAATGCGCGACGGTGATCCCTTCGCGCGGGGGCATCTCATAGCTCTTCTGTTCGATTTGTACCGCGTTCATGGATGGCTCCTTTTGCTGGAGAATTCTCGGCCCCGAGATTATGCGTCTATCCGTTCCACCCATTGAGCGCGCGATGCCGGCGCCACGAAGGGATCCGCGAAGTACTGCGTTTCCCGCGCCACCTTGTCGCCCTTGAACTCCATGATGCTCACGGTGTAGGAGGGCTTGCCGTCATAGCTCAGGATGAATTCGGTGACCCATAGATCGCCGCTGCCAATGATTCGCTGCACGGTGAACCGCTTCTTGTTGGGCTGGCTGGCGCGTTGGTTCTGTATGTTACTTCGGCCCCGGGTTCGCTCGCCCGATTGCGGGTAATCGAGCACCGCGTCCTCACGATAGATGCGGTGCTCGGTTTCAAAATCGCTGGCATCGGACGCCGCCCAATGCTGATCCAGGGCCGCGCGAATGGCCCGATCCCGTGCCCCGGAAGACTGGTCGTTTTTTTGAGGATCCGTCTTTTGGGGACCGTTCATCGTGAGCCTCCCATTCGACAAGGAATAGATGCTTTAGCGGAATCGGAGGGTACTACTCGTCCAGTCGCGCTATCTCTTCGGTCACCCCAGAGTCTTCAAACCCGCGGCAGCCGGGAAAAATCGGTCGGCGTCAGGAAGGTCGAATCAATTTTCTCCACCAGTTTGCCGTTCTCTTCGGACTTGGCCTTCACCCTTTTCCATTCCGGATCGTCCTGGAAGGCTTTCCAATTCGCGGCCGCCGCCTCGCGGGTGGGATGTTCCAGAATGTAAATAAAGGTGCTGCTTTTCGCGGGCTCATCCAACGCCGTCCAGTACCCCAGAGACTTGATTCCATGTTTCGCAAAGAGCTGATCCGTGTGGTCTCGAAAGCGGGCCACCAGGCTTTCCAGCTTCCCTGGGACTACGCGATAAATCCGCAATTCATACACCTTCGCTGATCCTGCCATCGCATCACCTTCTGTTGTGCGCCCCATTCAGACTCCCGATCACGGACTTTAGAAACGCTCACGGTTCCGCTGTGCCAGCCCGTAATAACGCCGACAACGGGGTATGGTAGCGCATCCGGTCGAGGTGAGGACCGCCGCAAAGCGCGCCGCACACCAACTTAAGTCCCGCTATACTGAATAGCCTGCAAGCGTAACTGAAACCTGGGAGAAGACCGAACCATTTGCCTCCGATCGTCAGCGCCCAAGGACTCTCGAAAAGATACGGAAGCGCCCCGCTTTTTACCGATATTTCCTTCACGGTATCCGAAGGCGAGCGCATCGGCCTGATCGGTCCCAACGGCTCCGGCAAGTCGACGCTTCTGGCGATTCTGCATGGCCGCGTAGCCCCAGATACTGGCACAGTCGCCATCCGCAAGCGTGCCACCGTCAGTTGCGTTGCGCAGATCTCCGAGTTTTCCCCGGGCGAAACGGTTCGTTCGGTAATCGACGCCGCTCTCGAACCCATGGCTTTGCCGGAAGCGGAACGCCGGTCCCGTCTCGCCGAGACGCTCGGCCGGGCGGGCTTCACGAACTTTGACACTCCCACGGCCGCTTTATCGGGAGGCTGGCGCAAACGCCTGGCGATTGGCGCGGGCCTCGTTCAGCAAGCCGACATTCTTCTCCTCGACGAACCCACCAATCATTTAGACCTCGCCGGAATCGAGTGGCTGGAAGGCGTTCTGCAGAACGCCGCCTTCGCCTGCGTGGTGATCAGCCACGATCGCTATTTTCTGGAAAACGTGGCTACGGAAGTCGTGGAGCTCAACCATCTTTACGAAAACGGCTTCTTGCGCGTTCAGGGAAACTACAGCCAGTTCCTGAAGGCCAAGGAAGAGTATCTCTACGCTCAGGGAAAACGTCAGGAGGCCCTCACCAACCGAGTCCATGGTGAGATTGAATGGCTGCGCCGAGGCGCCAAAGCGCGGACCAGGAAATCGAAAGCCAGGATCGGTAAAGCCCAGGGAATGATTGAGGAGTTGGCCGGCTTGAACGCCAGGACCCGCTCGCCCTCCGCCAGGATCGATTTCGCGGCCACCAACCGGCAGACCAAACGTTTGCTGGAAGCCGACGGAATTACCTATGCCATCGGTAACCGCACGTTGTTCGAAGACGTAAGCTTTACGATCGTGTCGGGGGCCCGTATCGGACTGGTTGGCCCCAATGGCAGCGGCAAGACCACGCTGCTCCGCCTGCTGAAGGGCGAGATTCAACCCTCGATAGGCCAGATTCGCAAAGCCGACGTCCTGCGCATCACGTATTTCGACCAGAATCGCCAGCTCGATCCAGACGTCCTGCTGCGCCGCGCCCTCGCGCCCGATAGCGATTCGGTAATTTATCAAGGCCAGGTGATTCACGTCGCTTCTTGGGCCGCCAGATTCCTTTTCTCCGGCGAGGATCTCAATCAGCCCGTGGGCCGCCTTTCCGGCGGCGAGCGTGCGCGCGTATTGATCGCCCAGCTCATGCTTCAGCCGGCCGACGTTCTTTTGCTGGACGAACCGACCAACGATCTCGATATCCCCACCCTGGAAATATTGGAGGAGTCCCTTCTGGAATATCGCGGGGCGCTGGTGCTGGTTACGCACGACCGCTATTTGCTCGACCGGGTTTCCACGCTGGTGCTGGGACTCGACGGTCTGGGCAAGGTCGAAGCCTTTGCCGACTACACCCAATGGGAGGCTTGGCGGCAGTCGAGGGTGGCAAAGGGGGAGGCAAGGGGGCAGGCCAAGAGTACGCCAGACGGGCTGGGCGGAACCGAGCGTTCGCGCTCGGCGCCAGCCGCATCTCCGCCCGCGGTCAGAAAAAAGAAACTCTCCTATGGTGAGGCCCGTGAGTTCGCAACGATCGAGCAGCGTATCGCCGCGGCGGAGCAAGATCTGCACGCCAAGCGCTCCGCGCTCGAAGACCCCGCGATCTCGAGCGATGTGGGCCGCCTGCGCCGCATTTGTGATGAGATGGGAGAAGCGCAGAAAACCATCGATCATCTCTATGCGCGGTGGGCCGAGCTGGAAAAGAAGCAAGACGAGTAGCGGCCGCACAGGATCAAGGTCGTGTCAGGGCGCGTACCGCGTGAAGACAAAGTCGCGAGAAGCCTTCGCATGGCAGGGGGCGCAAGTTTTCATCAGCGCGTCATTGCCAAGTGTTCCGTCGCTGTTGAAGTGACCGAACCCCCAGCCGCCCGCGGCGGCGTACTTTTTCGAGTCCTTAACCTCAAACTGAACATTTGTGGCCGCCCCGGCAACGAAAGATTGGTCACGCCCGAAGACTTTGTTGTTTTCTTCGGACGGCACGTACTTATAGTGCACAGCCGCAATGATCGATCCATCCGGGAACGGAAGCTTGCCTTCCCGGTAGGCCTTGACCGCCACGTCGTTAGCTAGAACGGCTCCGATACTGTTGATGTTACCTGCCTCGTGGGAGACGGAGATCAACTTCCAGTCGCGATATCCAGCCGGTTTCTCCTTTAGGAAAATGGACGCTGCCGCATCTTCGGCGCGGCCGGATGCGGGAGCCGTGGATGCGACCAGGCCGGCGGCCGCTGCAACTGCCACCACGAGGAAAGCGATTCGTTTCATGAGGTGCTCCTTCAAGTCTGCGAATCGAACACAGAGGTAAGCTGCCAACCGGTGTCGGATGCGGGAGAGCTGCCGAAGGGTATAAGAGACCGGCCGGGGCGGGCTCCATCACCCGGGTCTCGCCGGTTCCATCGAGGCGAGGTCAGGCGTATTGGCGGCTTCGGAGTTTGCCTTTCTTGACGAAGCCCTCGTAGTTGCGGACCACAAGGTGCGCCTCGATCTGCTGCACCGTATCCATGGCCACCTCGACCACAATCAGCAGCGAAGTGCCGCCGAAGTAGAAGGAGATGTTCAAGCCTTCCAGAATGAAGCGCCAGGTGTGTTCGTCAAACCAGTTTCCCAGCGCTCCGGGCAGGTGTTGCAGGTGGATTCCAGCAATCATCCATTCCGGCAGGAGGCAAACGGCGGCCAGATAGAGTCCGCCGACAAAGGTGAGGCGGCGCAGGATTCGATTGATCTGGTCGGAGGTGTGCCGCCCGGGACGAATGCCCGGAACGAACCCGCCGTTTTTGCGCATGTTGTCCGCGAGATCGGTGGGATTGATGATGATGCCCACATAGAAAAATGCGAAGAGAATAATCAGGAGAACGTAAACCAGCGTATACAGGGGCTCGCCCCAGCCCAAGGCTTTCGAAATGTGGTCAACGCTCGGGAAGCGCTTGCCCAGGACCAGATCGATGGTCCCTGGGAACGTGAGCAGGGAACTGGCAAAAATGGGAGGAATCACGCCGCCGGCGTTTACACGCAACGGCAAATAGGACATCTGCCCGCCCATCACTTTGCGCCCGATCACGCGCTTGGCGTATTGCACGGGAATGCGCCGCTGCCCGCTTTCGACGAAAACGATGAAGGCCACCACGCCAAGCATCAGGGCCACGAGCACAATCAATGCCAGTCCAGTGAAGGGCCCCCACTGCTCGGTTTGGGCCTTGGTGAAGAGATCGTAGATCGCTTGCGGCAGGCCCACCACAATGCCCGCAAAAATGATCAGAGACATTCCGTTGCCCACGCCCCGCTCGCTGATCCGTTCGCCCAGCCACATGATGAACGCCGAACCGGTGGTCAGCGTAAGCACAGTCATGAGGGTGAAGGCCAAGCCGGGGTTATAGACGAGCGCCTGGCCATTCGGCCCATTCTGATGCTGAAGCGTGAAAGCGATCGAGAGCGACTGCAGGATGCTCAGCACAATGGTGAGATACCGCGTGTATTCGGTAATCTTGCGGCGGCCCAGCGCTCCTTCCTTCTGCAACTGAGCCAGATAAGGCCAAGCCACGGTCATCAATTCCAAAATAATCGCGGCGGTGATGTAGGGCATGATGCCCAGGGCGAAAATCGTGAGGCGCCGGAAATTGCCGCCGCTGAAGAGGTCGATCAGCCCGAGGACGGATCCTTGGTTTTGCTGGAAAAGCGCCGTGAGCACGTCAGTGTTGACGCCCGGCGTCGGCAGGAAGGCTCCGATCCGGTAAACGGCCAGTATTCCCAGCGTGAAGAGGATCCGCTTCCGCAGTTCCGTGATGCGGAACATATTGGCAAAGGCTTCGAAGAATCGATTCATGGCAGGGGATCACCGTGTCCCGCGCCCGGCAAGGGCGCACGTACGCCATCTCCGGTTCGGCGCCGCCGGCGCAGCGGATCGCAGCAGCCCTTCCCAAGCCGCGGTAACGACCGTGGCGCATTGATCGGAACGCGTTGTTGGCAACTCATCGGAATAATCTGGGCGCGATGAAGTCCACTCTTCTGGTTGCGATGCCAAACGCTTCGGCGGGCTCTGGAACAGCCTCGGCTTCGCGGGCCGGATCGAGCCGCAGCATTCGGATGCGGCGCCCTTGATCGAGGAGTTGCAGCAGGCGTTCGTGGCCATTGTCGAAACGGATGGCGTCGCGGTGCTCGTAAGCCTGAGCGGAGAGCTGGGTGAACGTCACTTCGGCCTCGCGCGAGACCCCTTGGGCCTTTTGCACGTCAGGCGGCACATCCAGCAAGAGCAGCCGGGCGCCAGGGGGAATGCAAACGGCCACTTTTCCGGCTTCCGGCACTCCCAGGAGCGCTTTGAACATCGCGCCCACCGCGTTCCGCCAGCTGGGTGCGGCATCGACGACCGGCGGACCCGGCGTAAAGCCGCGCGTGCCGGTAGGGAATTCGTAGAGGACTAACTCCTCGCCTTCTCTGGCCAGGCGATTGGGAATGCCCATGAGCGAGTAGTCGCACATATTGCCTCCTTCGGCACCCGAGCCATCCACACTACGGATCGTGCCACGATGCACAACACATCGTGACACGATATATGTTATAGGAGCGCGGCCACCAGCCTATCGGGAGAACTTTGTAGCCGCCCTGAGCCTGCCAGTCGTCAGAGGGCGGCGGGAGATTCCGATACACTCACGCGCATGAGTATCCGAACTTGGGAATGGCAGTTCAGCGAGCAGGGGTGAGGAGACCAACGGAGCGTCAACAGCAGCACCGATCGCTACAGCTAAAATGGCAGCTAAACGCTGGCTAAAGAGCTTTCCGGAACTCCAGTAACGCCCGACCTTGGTAGTGTCTCAGTTTTGATGAAACCGAGACACTACCTTGAGCACAAGAAGGCGCGTCGACACTCAGCTTCTTACTTGCCCTTGCCTTGCGCCTCGTGCTCCTTGATTTTGTTGTACTCCTCCGGCTCCTGGTTCAGCGTGCAGAAGACTTCTCCCCACTCGTCATGCGGATCTACTGCCAGCGTCCAGATTCGAGGAGCTGAACTCCAGGGCTTGGCCAGGACCACGGGGTCCTCGATGGTGATTTGGTAGGTGAGGTAGTTCTTCGAGGTACGGTGAAGGCGCTCGACGATGTGCTCCTGGTCACTGGGAAACCAACCGCCGAACCCTCCTCCTCCAAAATTCCTCATTCTCTCATCGATGGCGACAACATCCAGAACCAGCGTGTCTCCCTCCCAATGCGCGGTCGTGTCCCCATTGAACGTGGGATCGGGATCCTTGGGATGCTGGCGATTGAAGTAGACCATGCGAACGTCCATCGGATATTCGTAAAGCATCACCAGCCTTTGCGGGGTGGCGATCAATTCCATGGGGGCGTGCTGTGAGCCTTGCTCCAAGGGCGTGCTCGGCGTTCCCGCCTGATCGCAGTCGCCGTAGCCCACCGACCTCCTGTATTTGGGGTCGATCCCGGGCTTGAAGACCGGTGCGAGTTCCGGCGTCTTCGCGGGATCGAATTGCCTGAACGAGCTGGGATCCAGCGGATAAGCGACTTGCAGCATTCTTCCCGCAGCGTCCGGATAATAACGTCCGGTCAGATCCACATGTCCGTCAGACATCTTCGGTGCCGGTCCGCCTGGCGGCAGCGCATGCACGTTCTGAAACCCTCCGACGATATTGGATGGAGCTTTCCCACAACCACCATACCCGGTGCACGAATCGTCCTTTGATTTTGGTTTCGGGGTCCTATCCTCTCCCTGCTGCGCAAAAGCGGGCGCAAGAGCCAAGCACAGAGTCACGATCAAGACTCCGACAATCTCGATACCATGAAGCAAGCGTCGTTCCATTCCCGTCATTTCCAGTTTCTCCTTTGTGAGCCCGCCGGTAGCCGCTCAACGCGAGGTTCGCAGAGCCCCGCCGTTGCTTAACCACCACTTCCGTTTTGACCACTTCCGGATGTGCGTTGCTTATACACCGGAAGCTCTCCCGAATAAACCAATTTGTTTGCTGCGTCGCGGTCCAGTTTGATTCTCCTAACCGCGTTCAACCCTTGCGTTAGGCGCGGAACAAGTGGCCCAGGCACTCTTGGCCGTTCAGGTGCAAGCCCGAAGCCAAGAGTGGCTGCGCCACTGAGGCGCTGATCGACAACGGATGCAAGGCGACTGAGGGATGACAAACGATTCTGCGGCGGGCGGAGTGAAACGTTGGTTGGCCTACACGGTGAATCCGCGGCTTCTACGGTCATAAGCGTATAGGTTTTACGGCGGCGGAGTGTTTTCCTCTCGAATAGGGAATTCCGAAGCAGGACTTCCTAACAAGGGTCTAAGTACGGGAAAGGCGACCGTGTCGTGGAGAGCCCGGAGTCGTACCGGTTTTGATTGATCCGCAGGCCCTCTTGCGCGTCCGCCACGGAAGTTCTGGCCACATCGATCTGCTGCCGCGCACCATCCAGATCGTAATAAGCGCGGCGGACCTCAAGTCGAACCGCATCGGCCCCCATTTCGCTGGCGGCCGAGGCTTTCTCCTGCAGGGCTTCTTCGTGCGAAAGCTGCGCGCGCTTCGCGCCGCCTTCGAATAGATCGAATTGCACTTCGATTCCGGCAAGCCAATTACTGCCTCCGCCGCCCGCAAGAAAGGTAGGGTTGTCCAGTTCCCAATCGGCAAAAGCATCCACGCGCGGTCCGAAGGCCGATTTCGCCACGGATACACTTTGCTGCTGCGCCGCCTGCAGTGCGCGCAACCGCTTCAGATCGGGCCGCGCCAAGAGTGCGCGCTGCTCGGAATCCTCGAGCGACCGGGCTGGCAACGTTCTCTCCGCCAACATATCGGCCGCATCCACTTCGCCTCCGGTGGAGAGGCCGGCCGCGATGCTCAACTGCGCCCGCGCCAAGGCCAAGTCGTTCTGCGCGCGAATCAACTCCTCTTTGCGCGTGGCCAGCCGTACCTGGGCGCTCAGGTAGTCGGACTGCACGACGACGCCTGTTTCAAAGCGGTTCCTGCTGCGTTCGAGAATCGCTTGGGCCGTGGCGATCGCCTGGCCTGCAACGTCCAACTCCTTTTTCGCGAGCAGAACGCGATAGTAGGAGTCCACCACGCGAAACACGATCTCCTGATCGGTGCGGTCCAGTTCGCTGCCGGCGGCCTCGCGCATGCGCTCGGCGCGATTGATTCCGTGCCACGTGCCGAGGGAATCGAAAAGATTCCAGGTGCCGCTGAAGCGCGTGGCGAAATTGCCCAAGGGAAGCGGTGCGTTCAATGCGTTCAGCGCGAAATCCGCCGCCATGAACTGCTGCTGGCGCAATTCGCTGCCAAAGACATACACGGGATCGTTTCCTCGCGTGGCGACTTCAGAAAATGCGGCGTGGGGCAGAAGCGACGATTGGGCGGTTTTGACGTCCGCTAAGCTAGCTCGCGTATCCGCTAGGGCAAATTTGTGCGCCGGATTTCGTTCCAGCGCCATCTGCACCGCTTCCGGCAGCGTCAAGGGCGAAAGCCGTTGGGTCTGCTGCGCCAAAATGGAACTGGGAGACCAGATAAAAACTAACGCCCATCCTCCACGCACCAGGAACCGGCCAACTACACCCTTCATCCCGTACACCTCGCAGCGATCTTGCGCCCGGTTCGGCGGAATGCCTGTGATGTAGATCACAAATGCTGGTTTGCGAAGTCACCGGCGGAAGAGATGCCAATCGGGGGCTTCTGCAAAAGCTACAAACCATAGGAGGTGCTTCTCTTCGCCGCCACCGAGTCGCTGCCGGATGGGGCGCGGGGATTGCGCGCCTTGCGTTGCGGGCCTCGCGCAGTAGTTTGTTGCGCACAGCCACGAGCCTACGAGAGGCTGTGCCACTTTTGCGCCATGCCGATTACCATAACCAGCATCGATCACGAGCGTCATCAAATCGACGCGGTGGCCTTCGGAGCCATCCACTACATCGACGTCGAGCGGCACCTGGTGGAGGAGCGCAATATTGGGGGCATCGCGTACAAGGAGTTCGTGGACGCGCGAGACGCGAGCCTAGTGTTCGCGGTAAGCCCGGCCGAAATACGGCAGATCGTTAGCCTGGTGCGGAGCCTCTGCAGGCAAGCGAAGTTTGGCGCGACCGCGGTTCTGGTCTCCAGCGATTTTGCTTTTGGGATCATGCGGGCCATGGAGATGCTGCTGGAGGACGTGGCCGACGTGAGGCCCTTCCACGAGGAGCGGGTGGCGCGGTCGTGGCTGGCCAGCAAGCCGAATTAGCGGGGAAGCCTTCAGGGTCACAGCAGGAAAGCTCAGGAGGAAGAGATGATCGAATCGCTGCAGGATTTTCCCAGAGGTGTAGTGGCCTTCACGGGCAAAGGGCAGATCACCAAACAGGATTATGAAACCGTGCTGATTCCCAGCGTCGAGGAGGCGCTGAAACAGCCAGGCAAGCTGCGCCTCTATTATCAGATCGGACCCGATTTTTCGGGCATGGAAGCGGGCGCGCTCTGGGAAGACTTCAAGATCGGCGTGGAGCATCGGCTGCGCTGGGAACGCATCGCCGTGGTCACCGACGTCGATTGGATCCAGTACACCATTCGCGCCTTTGCGTTCACGGTTCCCGCCACCGTGAGGCTATTCTCGCTAAGCGACGAGGCTCAGGCGCGCGAGTGGATCACGGAGGGCATGGCGCGGCCAGCCAGCGCTTAGCGGCGCACCGGCTGGCCGGGCTCACGTGGTACAGCGATTAGGAAGCCTTGGCGATTTTGGCGACGTGGATGGAGTTGTTCGCCTGGTTGACGGTTCCGGTGACCTTCACTTTTTCCCCGGCGAATTGCTCGGCCTTTTTCTGATCGTCGAACTCGTAAGCGGTTTTGGTTGAGGCGTCGTAAAGAACTAGCTTGGCTCCGGCTTTGACGCAGGCGAGAGTACAGGCCTTATCGCTGGCCGGGTTGCTGGGCATATTGTGCTGCTTCTCCATCATTTCGTGGGAGCCCATCTTCGCGCAGGAACTATCCATTACTTCACCGCTTATGGTCTGCTGTTTCTGAGCCGCGAGGCTGGAAGCTCCCCAGATCGCGAGCGATAAAACCAGGCCCATGCTAATGTTTTTCATCTGCTTCTCCTTTTTTGTTTTGGAATCGCGAAGGTAATCATTCCTCGGAAAAAACCGCCTGAAGCCGTGAATAGAGTCTGGCACTGACCGCGAGCGGAACTTCGAATGGTTCAACATCCACTAAAATCTTCAGCATCTTGCCGGTGCTATCGAAAACGACCCGGCAGCGCCGGCACTTGGAGATGTGCTCTTCCAGTTGGGCGCGCAACTCGGCCGGATGATCGCCATCGAAATCATTGGCGCCATCGAAATAATTGGAAAGATTCGCGAGGACCTCTTGGCATGTAAGCATTCTCATGGTTCAGCCTTATTTTCGTGTGGCTCGCATTACCATCATGCCCATCATGTTCTTGACGTCGGCCGCGTTATCCACGATCCGCCTGACCAAGGGGCGCGGTTGCTCGAACGAACCAGTCAACGCCTCTCTCATCATCAATCTGGCCCGCAACAGCCGGGACTTCAGGGCGGGAATGTTGGCGCCCAAAACCTCGGCGGCTTCCTTCGCGCTCATGCCTTCAATGTCGCAAAGGATCAGAGCCTCCCGGTAGATCGCAGGCAGAGATTGGATCGCTTTCTCAACCAAATCGCGGAGTTCCTGCTTGGTGTAGAGGTTCTCGGGATCGGCGGCCCAGGGCTCAAAGCGGCGCGGGCAATCGCTCGGCAGAGCCGTAGTCGATTCGTCCAGAGGTAGATGGTCCTTGCGCGATTGGCGTCGCTGAAGAGCCTCGTTTACAGCGATACGCGTGAGCCAGGTGGTGAAGCGCGATTCGCGGCGGAACTGATGGAGGTGACGATACGCTTTGATGAAAGTCTCCTGCATCGCATCCTCTGCGTCCTCCACCTGACCTAGCACAGCCAGGGTGACGCGAAACACACGGCGCTCGTGGCGCCGCACCAAAGCTTCAAAAGCCTGGCGGTCGCCGCCGAGGATGCGCTCGATTAACCTTAAATCCTCGTCGACCCCTTCGGGCGCCTTGCCCTGAGAAGCTTCGGTCATTGACAAAGATGAGATCGGTGTCTACGGGGAAAAGATTCAGAAATAGTGGGGCTTTCCGAGTGAACCACACCGCTCATCGGCCTTGGACGCTGAGATGTGGATTGTGCTGCCTGGGCTACAAAGGCGAACTCGCAGGGCAGCTTGTGAACACGGCGAATTCCCGCCCGTGAAGCCGGCGGCGCGTTCCAGGGGCATCCATCAGAGGACGTGCCGGAATTCCCACCCGCATTCCGGCTCGTCTTCCACGGATTTCTGAAGCGGTAGTAGGAATCCGCTTATGATTTGTTCTTCACCATCTTCGCGGAGTTCACGTGCAGCGTATCGGTGGTTGTGTTCTCCACCGCATTGAGGCTGACGCGGTGGCCCTCATCGGCCTTTACAGCGTCGGGGTTATCGATATTCCAGGATTTGTTTGTCTTGTCAGCGACAAACGTCTTGCCGTTACTGCTCACCGTTCCTGTCATGTTCATGGCCTTAGCCGAGGTTGCGGTTGAACTCTTCTGATTCGCCGGCTTGCTGGCTTGGGCCCAGCCGCCCAAAGAGACAAGGACAGTCAAACTGAACAGCATGACAACAACCTTCATCATGGAGATCCTCCTGCTTGCGTGCGTGAGTATTGCCGAAGACCTCTGGATGCGGTCATCTCTACGAACTGCGCTGGCCTATGAAGGGAGCGCGAGAGAGTACGCCAGAATCGTTGTAAAGCGGTAAGGCCAGCTGCTGCAATACCTTGGAAGCCTTAGTGACGCGCAGACCGTAAGGGACGCGGGCCTCCATTGTGCGGGGTACGGATTCGCTGCGCGCCAGCATATTCGGGTATGTTTCGCGCGGTTCGAACGCATAACAAGTTGACCGGGAATCGTGATTACGTCAGGGCTTCAGAAAAAGTCGGAACAGGCTCCGCCGGGCTAAATTGCAAGGACAGAGCAGCTGAAAAAGTGGAGGACGCCGAATGCACCGGGCACTCGCTCACGATGCTGGAACGCATTGCCGCGGTCTGCGGCATTGGCCTCAAGCTTCATGCGGAGAAGAAGCCCTATTTCGACCGCGAGGTCGCGCTGGTCTAGTTCCAGGACAGGTCATTGACCATGTGCGCAACGAGCCTCCAGCCCCGCTTAACCGGCAGGACACTCCGTGCAATGAAACCCTTGTAGTTGGCCGTTGGCGGGAGGATATTTCCCATACGGTAACGGTAACTCTGTTATAACTTGGAGCGAGGCATCATGAGCGCTGGCAACGACAATTCCCCGGCCATGAGGCTAGTGGCCATCGACGACGATCCGAAAAACCTGAAGTTTCTGAAGTTCATTCTGGCCAGCACCGGCCTGGAAATCCATACGACCACCGACCCGCAGGCCGGACTGGAGTTGATCCGTTGCTTGCGGCCGCGGATCGTACTTACGGACCTGGTGATGCCGGGCATGCAAGGAACGGAGCTGCTGGAAAGGATTTTGGAGTTCGATCCCCAAATCCGCGTCATTTTGATGACCGGCCACCACCACCCCGAGCTGGCAACCGAGGCAATCCAGAAAGGCGCCGCGGATCATTTCACCAAGCCATTCTCACCGGAGAAGCTCCGCCAGCGCATCGCACTCCTCGTCGACGATGCCACGCTCCGGCCATGCAGCAGTGGGATGCCGCCTGCCGCAGCGCCGCATGGCATTCCCATGAAAAGCTAATTGCCTCTTTCGGCAAAGCGCAGCAGGCCTGTTTGAGCGGGCATCGCTAAATTCATAAAATGGTTTGAGTGAGACGATGGCTCAAGCTTTCTATGCAGTAAAGCGCGTCCATCCGCGCTTCAAGCTTTTTGCAGATGCCCAAGCGATGCTGCGCGACGGCACACTGATTCTTGGGCAGCTTGCTGAGTTGAGCCTGGGTGGTTGCTATATCCATACGCTCGAACCTCTCGCCGTCGGCACGCCATTCCAGCTTAACATTCGCGATGGCCTAAGGTCGTGCGAGCTTCGGGGCAAAGCTATCTACGTGAATTTCGGGGGCAGCTTCGGCGTTTTCGGCATCGGTGTGAGGTTTGAATCGATGGCCGACGACCAGCGCTCCGCACTCGGCGCCTGGCTGCGCGAACTCGGACCATGCGTTCACCCAGCGAAAGGCAAGTGTGAGGTGCAAGAATGCCAGAATCCCGCGCAGTACCGCGTGATCTGGCTGAAGAGCCGTGCTTCCAAGCTCGTTTGTGAGAGCCACAAGAAGGATGTTGATGGGAAGCCGTTCTCCGATGTAGCGGACTCATTCAGGACCAACTCGCCGAAGTGGTTCCGGCCGCACTTGGTGCGATAGTCCGCGTCCGCATGGCAATGCGCGATCATGGCGGGTACAAATCGGGTCGACGACGTGGAACTTTTCGAAGGGTAATTCGGGGAAGCCGGTAAGGCCGATTGCATCGGGCTTTCTGGAGCGGGCGATGGGAATCGAACCCGCCGCAACACACGGCTAGCCTATTGAATCCACTTATCTCTGCGGCTCGATCGAGGTCCACTCGGGTCCACAATCGAGGCTACTTTCTCTACAGCTTCACGGTGCGCTTAACCTACGACGTGCCCGTAAATCTGTAGAGTCGTGCGAGCGTCGGCGTGACGAAGTTGTCGTTGTACGACTTTCGGCGTTGCTCCTGAGGCGAGCAATAGGGCCGTGTGAGTGTGACGAAATGCGTGGAGGCCGCACCGTGGAATCTCGAGCGCGTCGAGAATCGGCCAAAGGCGGTGCTCCACGACGTTGTTGGACGAAGGTGGTCGTTCGTTTCTGGTGACGAACAGGAATCCATCGGGATTTGGTTTCCACTCCGTGCGGTAGTCCTTCAAAATGGTCACCAAAGCGTCGGGAATGGGAAGTGTTGTCTCGCTGTCCCGGCTCTTCGGAGTCTGAGGCTTCCCGTACCAAGCGGTCCTTCGGATATGAAGTATTCGCTGTTCGAGGTCAATATCTGCCCACTGAAGTCCCAATGCTTCCCCGGCTCGAAGGCCATCCAACGTGCAGATGCAGAATAGCGTGCGCCAGGGTTCTCCAGCTAAGGCGAGGATTCGCTGAACCTGCTCAATCGTGAAGTGCCGCGCCTCGGACGCGACACCGCGCGGTGGCAGGCGCAGCTTTTTCATATCGATCTGTTCGCAGCTGTAACCCCAATTCCGTGCCGTTGCGAGGATCGTAGAGATTGTCGCGATGACATTCAGGATTGTCTTCCGGGAGACAACCTTATCCGTGGACCTCTCCGGCATTCGAGTTATGAATCGTTGCTGGTTCTCGACGCCGAATTCGTCCAGACGTAGTTTGCCAACCTCTGGAATGATGTAGCACCTGAGGTGCGAGCGAACTGCTCGCGCGGAGGATGGCTTTTGTGTGGTTAGCACTTCGGTTTCCCACCGTTCGATGAATTCCCCGAACGTAGCCGCACGTCCGGGCCGGTAGTCGAGGCAGTTGATACGGGCAAGAATGGCGGCCAAACGACGCTCGGCGAGCCGTTTCGTTGGCAACTCGCGCTTGGTGCCGAGGATAACGGAACGTCGAACGCGCTTTGTTGTTCCAGTGATTCCCACCACATCTTCCCTATATCTCCCGACCCATTTTTCTTCTTTCTTTCCTTTCAGAAATACACGTCCATTCTGATACCGCTTTCGGGCCATCGAGTTCTCTTTTCCCGATGTCCCAACTGCCCTATGGGGACAGAGTGTACCAAATTCCGCGATGTTGGAATCGTGCGGCATTTACCTTCGCCGAAAAGAGTGACTGCGCACGCAAGTAGCCGGCTCCTTCAGGAGCCTGGTGATCTCATACACACTCAAAAGGTCAGTGTGGTTTTCATCTCCGTTGTTCATCACTGTGGCCCCCGTTGCAAAATGCTGCGCGGACAAAACACTCTGCGCGGTCGCCGCGCAGTTGGGCTGGAGCGACCCCACGAATTACTTTGGGCACGGAACCGTGCACACAAGTGGGGTCGCTCCAGCCCAATCCGTTGTTTTGTCCGCGCCCAAATTGATCGTCGTGCCATGCGCAACTTCTTCTGTTTCGGCCTCTTCCGAAAATCCGCGGGTGACGCAAAGGGTGACGAATCGGGTGATCTGGGTCTTTCATGCACTGTTCACCCTCGGAAGAAGCATGCGGGCGGAAGTTTAGAAAGGCTGAATGAGAATAGAGTGCTGCTGGCTCAATGATTTCGCGTGACTGCCTCGAGACCGCAAAGCACACTCCATTTTCGGGATCGGAATTGGGCCCACGAAACGAGGCCACAGAAGAAGGACTGAGAAATGCCAGAGAAACGATGTGACGGAACTTCACGCCGAAAAATGGGCGGCGAATTGCATGAATTTCTAAATGGGAAAAATTGGGCGTAGATTCGAGCCTCACTTTTAGCGGCTGATCTTGGCACGCAATTTCAAAGCGAAAGAAAGCCCGGCAACTCCTGACGTCAAGCATCCGAGCCGTATCTGCCGAACCACGCATCGACGAAACTCTCCTACTATATAGAGGGGAAAAATCCACCAAACCTCACCGGAAAAATCAAAGAAACCGGCGAGAGTGTCCCCTATCTATAGAGAGACAGAAAAAAACCAGAACGTGAGCGGCAAACCTTCACTTTTCTTCATCCCAAAAAAGGCCCGTGTATTCCTTCGTTCCGAATAGATATGATGCACGGATGGATGAAGATCAGTTTCGCCACCTGCTGCAGTTGGGGCACGGACGGGCAATCCTGTATGCCAGAGACCATAGTGTCGAAGGCTTTCGGAACGTAATCCTGGATGCCTGCCTGCATTGTCGGGCCTATGACGCCCAGATGGAAGGCACACGTGCGTCCTACATGCTGGACTTGTTGGACCTGATACCGGGCAAGGAGTTTTATTATGACGAAGTCCTAAAGGCGCTGCCGGGCAGCGGAGACGACTGGGATGCGGCGCAAAGGTTTCACTTTGCGGCTTGTCTCGCGCTTGATGGAAATGATCGGGCAAAGCGAGTGATGTATGAAAGCTATGAACCGGGGCCGCAGAAGGGGGAAGCCATCGCAATCGAGTTCCTTCAAATGGATGGAATCGACGGCCTGCTTTTTGCGATTGAGAAGATAGGAGCGTTACTGACAGCTACGACCGAGAAGGTTGACCTTGGATGGTTGCTAAGCGTAGCCAGGGAAACCTTAGGGGAGCAGGAGACTCGGGATATCTTACAGAAGGCAGGAGCTGAAAACCCTAGGATCGAAACTTATCGATTGGCTGAGGAGGCGAGCCGAGTTCGCTCCTCGGAGCGTAGCCGCAATTCTGCTGAAATGATAAAGGCAGCATATGAGCAAGTGAAGCCGAAGCTGTCGGAGATGACTTGTGGTTGGATCACTAGTTGGGGCGAACGAGCCAGTGATGCTGACTTGAACCAGGCTGCACTGGCGCTGGCGGCAGCGCAAAACCCCAAAGAACAGTTTGCTCATTTGTGTATCTTCGGACGACGGCTTTTTCCACTCGACATCCAGGTACTGCTGAACTTGGTCGATCAGGACCAGGAGCGCGTGGGATTAGTTGCATTACGTGCTCTCTCGCAGATTGCGCATCCGGCGGTCAGACAACTCGCGTTCCGACTCGTAGAAACGAGGGCTAGGTGGAGGGGGCAAGCCATCGAGTTGCTAGCGCGGAACTTTAGCCCTGGGGATCACGTAATCGCGCTCCGTTGGTTTGAGACGGAAGAAGACCCAGAGACTCTACACTCCCTCGGCATGGATTTGACGGACTTCTGGGAACGGCGCCCAGATAAGGAAACCGAAGTACCCATGTTGCTCGCTATGTACGAACGAGACCCATGTTCGTTTTGCCGCGAAAAAACGGTCCGCCGGCTGATTGAACGCGGAGCGCTGACAGACGAACTTCGATTGGAATGCTCTTTTGATGCGAACAGTGACATCCGCGATCTAGTCAAGGGATCGCCCCCGATGCCACAGTAGCGCTGAGAGATCGCCCCGCCGTCAGCCTGTGGTAAGGCGTCTCGTGCCGTAGCTATCCCCGTCGGGAAGCAATTCGACAAACAGGTTGACCCTTTATCCGATCTTGACGCTATATAGCAATAATGCGATAATCCAAATTGGCAGAGAACTCCAAGACCACATGAGCGGCGAATTCACGATCGAGTATGTGGAGCTGCCAAACGGGCGGGTACCGGCGAGGGAATTCGTGGATTCGCTGGATGACAAAGCAGCCGCGCGGATAGACGCGTTTATCGACCGCCTGCGCATCTACGGCAACCGGATGCAAGGCAAGTTCGTTAAGAAGCTCACGGGCGACATATTCGAGCTAAGGGTCAAGCAATTCGACCGGATTTTTCGGGTTCTCTTCTTTTACCAGCCGGGCATGCTGATCGTGATTGCATCCGGATTTCAGAAGAAGACGCAGCAAACCCCGCCGGCTGAGATCGCAAGGGCAGAGCAGCTAAAAAAGCTCTGGATGAAGTACCGAAACCGTTACACGGGGTCGCAGAAAGAAAGAGAAGCTATCCTGAAGGAGTTGGGACTATGAAACGCGACAAACACAGTGAAATAGTCGAACAGCGTGCGCGCAAGAGCGCAACCTACCGGAAGACCTTTGGGCGCACCCTGCACCAGATTGATCTGGCCTTGCTGGTGCGCGAGATGCGGGAGGATGCGGCGTTGACTCAGGTGGAGCTCGCCAAGAAGGTTGGCACCACGCAGTCCGTGATTGCTCGCCTGGAAGACGCCGAATACACGGGCCATTCCCTCACGATGCTGGAACGCATCGCTGCGGTCTGCGGCATTGCCCTCAAGCTCCATGCAGAGAAAAAGCCCAATTTCGACCGCGAAGTCGCGCTAGCCTAGTCCCACGGAGAGCAGGCCCTCGAACCACCGCCCGGTTTACTCTACAAATCGTTGGGGTCCAATTGAACATAGTGGGGTCCATTTGGAGTCCAAAACGGTCCATTTTCCAGCTGGATTCAGGTAGGTTAGCCGTGTAAGGGCAATTGAAACATCGTGAGTTCTGGAGCGGGCGATGGGAATCGAACCCACGTCCGCGGCTTGGGAAGCCGCTATTCTACCATTGAACCACGCCCGCTCGGGCTTACCCTAACAAACCGGCGGTGAGTTGGGCAAGCCGGATATTTCGGCGCGGCCGGCGCGGGAGTGTGCCAGGATCATGCCAGGAGCGTGTTCGATAAGCCGTGCGCGTGCTACGCTGTGCGGCTGTTTATTTCAACTGAAGGATGTTCGGAGAGCGTCGTGGCCTACAAGGATCTGCGGGAGTTTGTGAAGCGGCTGGAGAAGAGCGGGGAGCTGAAGCGCATCTCGGCGGAAGTGGATCCGGTGCTGGAGATCACCGAGATCACGCATCGCGTAACCCGCGCCGGCGGCCCGGCCTTGCTCTTCGAGCATCCCAAAGGCTCGCGAGTGCCGCTGCTCATCAATGCGCTGGGCAGCGAGCGGCGCATTCAACTGGCGCTGGAGATCGATTCGTTCGAGGAAGTTGCCGAGCGCATTCGCGGATTCCTGGACGTGCAGGCGCCGCAAGGACTGCTGGACAAAATCAAGATGCTGCCCAAACTGGCGGAGCTGGGTTCGTTCTTTCCCAAGACGGTGAAAACGGGGCCGTGCAAGGAGGTGGTGCGGCGCGACGGCTTCTCGCTGCTGGAATTCCCGATTTTGCAGTGTTGGCCGCAGGATGCGGGGCGGTTCATCACCTGGCCGCTGGTGATCACGCGCAATCCGGAGACGGGAAAGCGCAACGTGGGCGTCTATCGCATGCAGGTGTACGACGAAAAGACCACGGGAATGCACTGGCAGACGCAGAAGCACGGCGCGGAGCACTTCCGGCGGGCGCGCGCGGCGAACCGCGAGGGGCGCATCGACGTCGCTGTGGCCATCGGCGCGGACCCGGTCACCTGCCTGGCGGGAATCCTGCCCATACCGCCGGACCTGGACGAAATGATGTTCGCGGGGTTCCTGCGGCGCGAGCCGGTGGAGATGGTGGCTTGCGAGACCTGCTCGCTGGAAGTGCCGGCGCAGGCGGAGATCGTGCTCGAAGGCTACGTGAACCTGGCCGAGATGCGCACCGAAGGGCCCTTTGGCGATCACACCGGCTTTTATTCGCTGGAAGGGGAGTACCCCGTGTTTCACGTGACCTGCGTGACCCACCGGCGCGATCCGCTCTACCTGACCACCATCGTGGGGCCGCCGCCGCAAGAGGACTTCTACATGGGACATGCGGTCGAACGCATCTTCCTGCCGGTGATGCGCATGCAATATCCGGAGATCGTGGACGTGGCTATGCCCGCAGAGGGCATCTTCCATAACCTGATGATCGTGGCCATCCGCAAGTCGTATCCCGGCCACGCCCGAAAGATCATGAACGCGATCTGGTCGCTGGGGCAGGCTATGTTCACCAAAGTCGTAGTGGTGGTGGACCATGACGTGGACGTACAGAACTTCCGGGAAGTGGTGTGGAAGGCGCTGTGCGCCATCGATCCCGAGCGGGACGTGCAGTTCGTGCTGGGGCCGGCGGATACGCTGGACCATGCCGCCCGCAGACAGGATTTCGGGTCGAAGATGGGTATCGATGCCACCCGAAAGTGGGCGAGCGAGGGGTTCGAGCGGCCCTGGCCGGAGGAAATCCGGATGAATCAGGCCACGCAGCAACGAATCGACGCCCTGTGGCCGAAGCTGGGGCTGGACAAACGGTAAAGAGCGATAGGCCAGAGGTAAAAGGTCCGGGTATGACGCCGCGGAATTAACCACTATATAGTGTGGTACTAGAGATTCTAGAGCTCAAGATGTAGAGTGTTTTCTCCTGCCTGTTTTTATATTAGCCACAATTTTGGAGGCCGTAGTACGAGCCCCTTTTCTTGACACCCGACGCCGCCGGATGCCACAGTCGCCCATGTAAGCGGCTTCCTTGGGGCAGTGGAGTAAGGCGGAAGCCGGAAGTGGATGCGGGGTTCCTCGAGTGGGGCGCGGTCTTGCTTCCCCAAGGCGCTTCGCTCAAAGAAGGGGCAGCCAGCTGGCATGCGCGAGTCGCGAGAAGTCATGAACCTGCGTCAGGCTTCGGATTATCTAGGAGTCTCGCCCGATACGCTGTATCGCTACATCTGCACGGGCCTGGTTCCGGCATTCAAGCTGGGCAGCCGCTGGAAGTTCCGTAAATCCGTGCTGGACCGATGGATGGAAGAGAAGATGCGGCAGTCGCAGGGCAGGCGGGCATAGCCAATCAGGGCGAGGCCCGGTAGGGCTCGCAGAAAGGCTGAACGATGTTTGGCGTTTCCAAGCAAAAGCCGGTAGTGGGACTGGACATCGGTTCGAGCTCCATCAAGTCCGTGGAGCTGAAGCATTCCAAGCAGGGCTACGAGCTGGTTAGCTTCGGCCTGGAGCCACTGGCGCAAGACACAGTGGTGGACGGGGCGATCATGGACGCGCCTCTGGTGGCCGGAGCGATCGGGACGATCTTCGACCGCCAGGAGATCAAGACGCGCTCGGTGGCCACGGCAGTATCGGGGCATTCGGTGATCGTGAAGCGGGTGAACCTGCCGGTGATGACCGACGAAGAGCTGTACGACCGGATTCAATCCGAGGCCAGCCAGCATATCCCGTTCGATATATCCGACGTGAATCTCGACTACCAGCTGCTGGATTCGCAGGAAGCGCAGATGGACGTGCTGCTGGTGGCGGTGAAAAAAGACAAGATTCTGAACCACACCAACGTGCTGGCGCAGGCGGGCAAGACGCCCACGGTGGTGGATATCGACGCCTTCGCGCTGCAGAACTGCTATGAGGTGAACTACGATCCGGATCCGACCCAGACCGTGGCGCTCTTGAACATCGGGGCCAGCGTCATGAACATCAACATCGTGCGGGGCGGCGCGCCGCTGTTTACGCGCGACGTTTCGGTGGGCGGGAATCAGTATACCGACGCGCTGCAGAAGGAACTCGACCTCAGCTACGAGGACGCCGAGCGGCTGAAGAAGGGCGAAGCCGTGGCGGGAGTGAACGAGGAGCACCGCGGGACGATTCTGCGCTCGGTCTCCGACATCCTGATCCTCGAAATACAGAAGACTTTCGACTTCTTCCGGGCCACGGCCGCCGGAGAAAACATCCAGCGGATCTATCTAGCTGGAGGAACCGCGCGCGTGCCCGGGCTGGTGGACCTGCTCCGCGAGGAGTTCGCCTTGCCAGTGGAGGAGCTTTATCCGTTTCGCAAGATCGTGATCAATCCCGGCCGGCACAACGAAGACCAGGTGCGCGAACTCGCTCCACGCCTGGCCATTGCCGTGGGGCTGGCGCTCAGGAGCTTTGACACGCCATGATCCGAATCAACTTACTCGGCCGAGCACGACCCAAAGCGCAGCGGCAGGCAGTGCCGCTAGAGGCGACTCTCCAGGTGGTGTTTTTCCTGGCGGCGATGGTCGTCGCGCTCGGGGTCCTTTACTACAACTGGCATTCCACCAACGAGCAGATTACCGAAGTGCGCTTGCACATTCAGAAGCAGAGCGGGGAGAAGGCTCGCCTGGAGAAACTGAAGATGCAGGTGGACGAATTCGAGCGCCAAAAGGGCGTTTTGCAGCAGCGCATCAACATCATCGAGCAGCTGCAGCGGAACCGCACCGGCGGGCAGGAGTTGCTGAACGCGCTGGCGGACACGGTGACGCGCACCGATACGCTGTGGCTGACGTCACTCAACCGGCAGGGCAACGGCCTGACGATCGTGGGCACGGCGGGATCGATCAACGCGGTGGCCAACTTCATCACCCAGCTCAAGCATTCCGGCTACTTCGACCAGATCGAGATCAAGGAATCGACGCAAGACACCAAGAACTCGGACATACAGACGTTTGCCTTCACGCTGACGGCGCAGTTCGCGCTGCCGCAAGACAGGTCGGCGGACTCAGACCCGGCGCCGGCGCCCGCTTCTACTCCGGCGCGGAAGGGCTAAGGGGACAGCAATGGCGTCAATTTCGTTCAAGGAATTTCCGTGGTACATCCAGGCGCTGGTCTTCGTGGCATTGGCGATTTTGCTGATTGCCGCGGGACTGTACGTTCCGGGCCTGCCGGTGTCGACGGCCCGCGCCGATCTTGGGGTGCTGCACGACCAGGATACGAAACTGAACCAGGAAGTGAGCGCGCTGCAGGTGTACGAGCGGCGCTACGCGGAGTTCCAGCAGGAGATGGCGGCGCTCGACAAGCAGCTGGAGACGCTGCAACAGATCGTTCCCGAAGACAAGGAGACGGACGAATTCATGAGGCTGCTGGAAGGCGCGGCGGCCGCATCGGGCGTGCAGGTGCGCAAATTGACCGCCCAGAACGTGATTTCGCGCGACTACCACTACGACATGCCGTTCGTCATTCAGGTGGACGGACCTTACTACGACATCGTGGACTTTTTCGCGCGGCTGAGCCGTCTCTCGCGAATCATCAATGTGGGCGATCTGAGGTTCGACACCCTCGCGGGAGTCAAGTCGCCGTATCCCGTGCGTCCGACCACCACAGTGACCGGCACGTGCACGGTCACGACGTTCTTTACGACCAACGCGTCCGCCGCGCCGCCCCCGGGGCCGAAGAGGCCCGCGGCCAGCCCGCGCCCAGTGAACTAAGAGGGAATCGAGCCGATGATGCGATTTCGAGACAAAATCATGCGCAAGGGTAACCTGACCAGATGGATTGCCGTGCTGTGCCTGGCGGCTGCCGGGATGCCCGCCGCGGCGCAACAGTCGCCATCCGTTCTGAACAGAGTGCGGAGTCTGCTGGGCCAAACGCCGAAACCGGCGGCGGCGCCAGCTCCGGCTCCGAAACCGGCCCCGCCGGCGCCAGCGCCAGCCGCGCCGGCACCCGCGCAGGCCGCGAAGCCGGCAACATCGGCAGCGTCGCCAGCGCCTGTGCAGAACGCCAAGCCGATGGCGGCGGCAACCGCGCCGATCAATCGGCCTTTGGCGCCGACAATGAAGCCGGTATCCGCGCCAGCTGCGCCGAACGCGCCAGCCGCGTCGACCGAATCGCGTGGCCCGTTCACACCCAAAGGGAAGCCGCCGATCAAGACCGTGGCGGAAGTGCCGGGAGTGAAAGGCGTGCCGGTGAGTGGCTTGAAGCCTGGGGCCGCGAGCAAGCTGATTTCCACGACTCCGAATCCCAAGGCGGCGGCTGAAGTGAAGGCCGAAGCGCCGAAAGACGTGCCCAAAGATATTCCGAAAGCGGACGCACTGCCGGCGATTGTGCCGGTGAAGGAGAACATCTCCCGGCGCGATCCATTTTCCCCGCTGCTGGCCAAGGAAGCGTCTGGCAACGGGACACCGCTCAATCTTCCGCCCGGCAAGCCTGGGCTGATGATCGGGAATTTGCACATCGACGGCATCGTTAACGGACCCAGCGGAATGATCGCCATCGTCTCCAATCCTCAGCAACGGGTTTACTTCCTTCGGGAGGGCGATCACTTGTACGACGGCCAGGTGGAACACATCACCATGGACGGGATTTCATTTCACCAGACGGGGAAAGATCCCTTTGGCAATGCGGTGGAACGGGAAGTTGCGAAACGGTTGAATCCTACTAGTCCAGGAGAACAGCAATGAAGACCTACTGGCCGGTATTCCGGCCGAGCGGGCTGATTCTGGCGGCTGTGATGCTGGTGCCGCATATGGCCGGCGCGCAGTCGGCAAAACCCGCGACGGCAACAGCCTCTTCGGAGACAGCGGTCGCGCAGGTGGGGGTGGACCGAGTCGGCCAGCAGACGGTTGTGCGCGTGCAGGGCGATGGCCCGTTGAGCTACCACGTGACGCGGATGAGCGATCCCGCACGCGTGGTGGTGGATTTCGACGGAGCGCGCCTGGCTACGCCGCGCAATACGGTGGCCAGCGACTACGAGCCTGTGCAACGGGTGCGACTGGGGCAAGCCCGGCCGGATCAGGTGCGCGTGGTGATCGATCTGGACAGCCCCAGGGAGTTCTCCGTGGAACTGAAAGACCAGGCGTTGACGGTGGCCTTCAGCGATGGGGCCAAAGCCGTTGCCGCGAAGTCCGCGGCTGTTGCCAAGCCCGTCGATAAGGCTAACGAAAAGACGATTTCCGCCGACGCGGCCAAGCCCGCGGCGGCTCAGCCAGGAAACGCACAGAATTTTGCCCTGCCGAAGACCCTGAGCGCCAACGCCGCTCTGGCCAGTCCCTTGCCGCAGAGCCTCAGCACGATCGGTGCAACTGCCGCGGCCCTGAACGGCGCGTCGAGTGGGCAAGTAGCGGCGACGCCGGCCGTTGCCGATCCATCGCAGCCGCCTGTGATTCGGCCCGCAGCCGCCGTGGACGCGAAGCGCTACAGCGGGGAGGCGATTTCCGTAAATTTGAAGGACGTGGACCTGAAGGATTTCTTCCGGCTGGTTCATGAGATCAGCGGCCTGAACGTGGTGCTCGATCCGGCGGTGCGCGGGAACGTGACCATCGTGCTGGACGAAGTGCCGTGGGACCAGGCCCTGGACATCGTCCTGCGCAACAACGGCTTGAGCAAGGAACTCGACGGCAACGTGCTGCGCATCGCCACCTTGGATACGATGAAGCGCGAAGCCAACGACAGAGGCGCCTTGGCCAAAGCGGTTTCGGATTCGGTGCCTCCGGTGACCGTGACGCGCATTCTGAGCTACGCCAAGGCCAGCGAACTGGTAACGCCGCTCAAGCGATTTTTGTCGACGCGCGGCGACGTGATGGCCATCGACCGTTCCAATACGCTGGTGATTCGCGACATTCCGGATTCCATGCCGCAGGTGGATAATCTGATCCGGCAACTGGACCGCAAATCGCAGCAGGTGGAGATTCAAGCCCGCGTGGTGCAGGCATCGCGCACGTTCGCGCGGGACATCGGCACGCAGTTCGGCGTCGCGGGCGTGAACGCAACCCCGAGCAGCGCGAATTTCCTGGGCGGCAGTCCGATCGCGACGAACGCCAGCCCGATTGTGCACATGCCGGCCCCTCCCATCGTGGTAGGCACTCCCACTGCTTCCAGTTCCACGTCCACCGGATCGATTCCGTTGATGTCTAATTTCCCAGCGGTGGCGCCGACGAGCGGCTTGAGTTTCTCTCACATCTCGCCGAACTTCACGCTGGACTTCCTGATCACCGCCGCGGAAAGCAAGGGCGTGGGCAAGCTGCTCTCCAGCCCGCAACTGGTGACGCAGAACAATGCCACGGCGATCGTGAAACAAGGCACCCAGGTTCCGATTCAGACCACCATCAACAATACGATCTCGGTGCAGTACATTGACGCGGTTCTGAAGCTTCAGGTGACTCCGCAGATCACGGCCGACGGAAACGTTTTCATGGACGTTCTGGTGGAGAATACGCAGATCGATAACGGCGTCCCGCTGGTGAATGGCATCCCGGCCCTGGATACGCAATCGGCGCAGACCAAAGTGCTGATCGGCGACGGGGGTACCGTCGTGATCGGCGGCGTCATGGTCAGCCAGCAGCAGACCAACGTCTTCCAGGTTCCTTTGCTCGGCAGCATTCCTCTGATCGGGCATCTGTTCAAGGAAACCTCAGTCAACGTATCATCCCAGGAGCTGCTCTTCTTCCTCACGCCGCGGCTGCTGCCTGGCTAACGGCGCGAGCTGGTTTTCAAAGGACGGACGGGAGGAGACACGGGTCTCCTCCTTTTTTTATGAGCGTGTTTTCAGAAGAACGGCTCAAGCAGGTGCGGGAGGCGATGGCTGGGGCGGGCGCGGACGCGCTCGTGCTCACGCATCTGCCCAACATCTTTTACGTGGCGGGGTTCAGCGGCAGTAATGCCGTTCTGCTGCTGTTGGGTGATACGGCGCATCTCTTCACCGACGGGAGGTACACGATCCAGGCCCGCGAGGAGGCGCCGGAGACGCAGGTCCATATCGTGCGGACGGCGCTCACCGAAGCCTGCGGCGAGCTGCTGCGCGGGAGATCGGCGCGGAAACGCCTGCGGGTGGGGTTCGAATCGTCCTGGCTGAACGTGGCTGAATGGACCCGGCTGAAAAAGGCGGCGGGGCAGCGTATCGCCTGGAAACCGACCAGCGACCTGGTGGAAGGGATTCGGGAGATAAAAAGCGAGGCGGAACTGGGCGTCATGCGCCAGGCCGCCCGGGTGGCCTCGGAAGTGATCGTGGAAGCGCCGGAATATGTGCGGCCGGGAGTGACCGAGCTGCAAGTGGCCGCGGAGATCGACTACCGCATGCGCTCGAAGGGCGCGAGCGGGCCCTCGTTCGATATCATCGTGGCTTCCGGGCCGCGCTCGGCGCTGCCACACGCGCAGCCCACGGAAAAGCGATTGCAGAAAAACGAATTGGTGGTGCTGGACCTGGGTGCTATACTCCGCCACTACTGCAGTGACTTGACGCGGACGGTTTTTCTAGGACGCGCGCCGGCTCGAATTCGCCGGTGGTATAAAGCGATCGAGCAGGCTCAGGAGGCTGCGCACCAGGCTTTGCGCGCCGGCGTAACCGCCGGAAGCGTGGACCGGGCCGCGCGGCGCCTTCTTAATCAGCATGGCCTTGGATCTTATTTCGTGCATAGCACGGGCCACGGCCTGGGAATAGAGATTCACGAAAGGCCGCGGCTGGGACGAGGCCAAAAACAGGTAATTCGGGCCGGCCATATCGTGACTCTGGAACCGGGAATTTATGTGGAGGGCGTGGGAGGAATGCGCCTGGAGGATGAAGTTGCGGTCCATGAAGGTGGCACGGAAGTTCTAACCAATGCGCCTCGAGGACTCCTCGAGCTCTGAGAGCGATGAAAGAATCCCGAGAACCTCGAAACAAGAAAAATTCAAGTTCGGAACCGGCCATTCCGGGTGTGGAGTTCGGGCAATTAGAGAGGCTGCTCGACTTCATGGCCGCGCATGGCCTGGAAGAGTTCGAATACGAACACGCCGGGCTACGCATCCGGCTGAAGAAAGCTTCCGCTTCGGCAGCGCCAGCGCCGCGCGCAGGGGGGGCGCCTCCCGCTTTGCCGGCGCAGCCGGCGCCCGCGGCCGCGGCTGTGGCGCCCGCGCCGGAGGCAGCGCCGCCGGAACCGGCGCCCGCGACCGGGGAGGAGTTGCACGTGATCAAATCCCCGATAGTGGGGACATTTTACTCCGCGCCCAGTCCGGGGACTCCGTCCTTCGTGAAGGTGGGGGATGTGATCCAGGCGGGGCAAGTGGTGTGCATCGTCGAGGCCATGAAATTGATGAATGAGATCGAATCGGATATCAGCGGCGAGGTGGTGCGTCCCTTGGTGGAAAATGGGCAGCCGGTGGAATATGGACAAGGCCTGTTTGCCATCCGCCCCACGAAGAAGAGATAGCCGGTCGGCCTCTTCGGGCCTGCCTTAGCCATGTTCCGCAAGATACTGATTGCCAACCGTGGTGAGATCGCGCTGCGCGTGATCTGCGCCTGCAAAGAGCTGGATATCGCCACGGTGGCCGTGTATTCGGAGGCCGACCGCAATGCGCTGCACGTACGCTTCGCGGACGAGGCAGTGTGCATCGGGCCGCCGCGGAGTTCCGAGAGCTATCTGAACATTCCCCACGTGATCAGCGCGGCGGAGATCACCGACGTCGACGCCATCCACCCCGGCTACGGCTTCCTTTCCGAGAACGCGAACTTTGCCGAGGTGTGCAAGGCTTCGCAAATCGCCTTTATCGGCCCAGCGCCGGACATCCTGCGGATGATGGGAGAGAAAGACCAGGCGCGGCGGGAGATGGCCGCGGCGGGAGTTCCGGTGGTGCCGGGAAGCCAGGGGATCGTGGCGGACGCGGACGAGGCGGCTGCCGAGGCGGCGCGCATCGGCTATCCGCTGATCATCAAGGCTTCGGCCGGCGGCGGCGGAAGGGGCATGCGCGTGGTACGCAGCCGGGACGAGCTGGTGCCACAGTGGGAGACGGCGCGGAACGAAGCGCAGCAGGCCTTTGGGGTTCCCGACGTTTACCTGGAGAAGTTCATCGAGCGGCCGCGGCATATCGAATTTCAGGTGCTGGGCGATAACCACGGCAGCGTGATGCACCTGGGCGAGCGCGAGTGCAGCATTCAGCGGCGGCACCAGAAGCTGGTGGAAGAGTCGCCATCGATGGCGCTGACGCCGGCGCGGCGCGCCGAATTGGGGCGCACGGTGGTGAAGGCGCTGCGGAAGATCGGCTACAGCAATGCGGGCACGGTGGAGTTTCTGATGGACGAGGACGGCTCGTTCTACTTCATCGAAATGAACGCGCGCATTCAGGTGGAGCATCCGGTGACGGAGCTGGTTACCGGCGTGGACCTGATCAAGTCGCAGATTCGCATCGCGGCGGGCGAAAAGCTGGACGCGGCGGTGGGGCCCATCGAATTTCGCGGCCATAGCATCGAGTGCCGCGTGAACGCCGAGGACCCGGAGACGTTCGTGCCTAGCGCCGGGCGGATTACGGCGTTCGAGAGCCCGGGCGGGCCGGGCGTGCGCGTGGATACCGCCTCGCACGCCGACGCGGTGATTCCTCCTTACTACGATTCGCTGATCGCCAAACTGGTGGTTCACGGACGGGACCGATCAGAAGCCATTGCGCGCATGCGCCGGGCGCTGGAGATGTTTGTGGTGGAGGGAATCAAGACTTCGATTCCCCTGCATCAGCGGATTCTGGCGGACGCGGACTTCGAGGCGGGGCGGCTGGACACGCACTTTTTGGAGCACCTGCTCCCCGTGCACAGCAAGTAGCACGAGCGGGATATGAGCCTTGTCTTCCCCCCTCTGTATGCCATAATCGACGCGGCCCTGCTCAAGACGTCGGAGCTTTCGTTCGCCGAAATGATGGCGGAATCCGGGGTTGAGCTTCTGCAATATCGCAATAAACGCGCCAGCAGCCGGCAGTTGTTCGAGGTTTCCCAATCCATCAGCGTGAAGTTGTCCGCGGCGGCGCTTAAGCGCGCCGGCGAGATGCGTTCCGGCGCGCATTCCGCGGCGCCCCCGGGAAAACTGCGCTTCATCGTTAACGACCGCGCGGACATCGCGCTGCTGGTGGACGCCGGCGGCGTGCACGTGGGGCAAGAAGACTTGCGCGTGGAAGAGGCGCGCGGAATCGTGGGCGCGAACCGGTGGGTGGGCGTATCCACACATTCGCTGGAGCAACTGGACGCCGCGGACAAGACCTCCGCCGATTACGTCGCCTTCGGCCCCATTTTTCCTACCAAGTCGAAAGAAAATCCCGATCCCGTGGTGGGATTGGATCTGCTGCGGGAGGCGCGCCGGCACACGCGCAAGCCGCTGGTGGCCATCGGCGGCATCACTCTCGAGCGCGCCGCGGACGTTTACCGCGCCGGGGCGGATTCGCTGGCGGTGATGCGCGAACTGATTGTGTGCGACGATCCGGCATTGCGCGCACGTCAATTTTTGACGGAAGCCGCACGGGTGCGGCGGGAGTCCGGAAGCGCCGGAACCGTTGGCGGCGCCCGCCCGGAGCCGGGAGCATGAATATGCCTGCGGCAACTTCCGCTGCCTCCTCCACCGAGCCGATCGCCAGCGAACACGGCTTCATCCGCGGGCTGGGCCTCTTCGACTCGACCATGATCGTGGTCGGGTCGATGATCGGGTCGGGCATCTTTATTGTGTCCGCGGATATCGCGCGCCAGACGGGCTCGGCGGGCGGACTGCTGACGACCTGGGCGATCACTGGGGTGCTCACCATCTGCGCGGCGCTCTCGTACGGGGAACTGGCCGCGATGATGCCGCACGCGGGCGGGCAGTACGTTTACCTGAGGGAATCCTACTCGCCGCTGTGGGGCTTTCTGTACGGCTGGACGCTTTTTCTGGTGATCCAGACGGGGACGATTGCGGCGGTGGCGGTGGCCTTTGCGCGATTTCTGGGCGTGCTCGTGCCCACGGTTTCGCCGGTGGCGTGGATCGTCGCGCCGATGCGCGTCTCGGACAAATATGCGGTGAGCCTCTCCTGGCAGCAGTTCTTCGCCATTCTGTTGATCGCGTTCCTGACCGCCGCGAATACGCGCGGGCTGAACTGGGGCAAGTACATCCAGAATATTTTTACTTCGGCGAAGACGCTGGCGCTGATTGGGCTGGTTATCGTGGGCATCTTCCTGGGGCGCAATGCGGCTGCCATTCAGGCGAACTTCGCGAGCGTCTGGGCCGTCCAAGGAGGGCAGACCATCGAGCCCGGGGCGGATTTCCTGCGCAGGTGGATTCCCGCGCTGTCGGTGGCTTCGGGAGTTTGGGGTTTGCTGGTGGCGTACGGGGTCGCGCAGGTGGGTTCGATTTTTTCGGCGGACGCCTGGAACAACATCACGTTTACGGCCGGCGAAGTGAAAAATCCGCGCCGCGACCTGCCGCTCTCGCTGGCGCTGGGGACGGCCATCGTGATCGCGCTCTATTTTCTGGCCAACGTCGCATATCTCAGCACGCTGCCGCTGGCCCAGATTCAAAGCGCCCCCGACGACCGCGTGGCGACCGCCGTGCTCAGCGCCATGCTGGGCGGCGCGGGGGCGGCCGTCATGGCCTTCGCGATCACGATTTCCACATTCGGCTGCGTGAACGGCCTGATCCTGGCTGGCGCACGGGTTTACTACGCCATGGCGCGAGATGGATTGTTCTTTCGCTCCGTGGGCCGATTGAACGAGCGGCACGTGCCTGCGCAGGCGCTGGTCATTCAGGGGATCTGGGCGGCGGTGCTGGTGCTGGCGCGGACCCGGCGCGTGGACGCGGCAGGGGCGGTGAGCTACGGAAATCTCTACAGCGACCTGCTCGACTACGTGGTCTTTTCGGTGCTGATCTTCTATGCGCTCACGATTGCGGGCATATTCGTGCTGCGCCGTACGCGCCCCAATGCGGAGCGCCCCTATCGGGCCTTTGGCTATCCGGTGTTGCCCGCGTTCTATATCGTGATGGCCGTGGCCATCATGGCCATCCTGATCCTATATAAGACACAGACCACTTGGCCGGGCCTGCTGATCGTGCTGCTGGGGGTGCCGGTGTATCTGATCTGGTCGCGGCAGCCGCGGGCAAAGGCGACGCCGCGTTGATTTCGGACTAAACGGAGTAGAAGAACACGAGCCGGATTTATTTGGCACGAAGAGGGCAAAAAAGGATCGACATGCCAAGCCAACTATTCATGACCAAGCCGCACAAGGTCTTGCTCGAGGAGCTTCGCGGCGAGGATCGCCTCAGGCGCGTTCTTGGTCCCGTGCAGCTTTCGAGCCTGGGAGTGGGCGCGATCATCGGTACGGGCATTTTCGTTCTGGTGGGGATTGCCGCGCACGATCGCACCGGCCCGGCGCTGATGCTTTCTTTCGTGGCCGCGGGGGTGACCTGCATTTTCGCGGCGCTGTGCTATGCGGAGTTTGCGTCCATGGTGCCGGTGGCGGGATCGGCCTACACCTACGCTTATGCCACCCTGGGCGAGCTCTTTGCGTGGATCATCGGTTGGGATCTGATTCTGGAGTACGCGGTGGCGTCGTCCACCGTGGCGCACGGCTGGTCTCACTACTTTCAGGATTTCCTGGCCATCTTCAGCGTGAAGCTGCCGCATATTTTTACGAATGCGCCGTTCGATTTCGATCCCACCAGCGGACGACTGGTTCTGACCGGCACATGGTTCGATCTGCCCGCGATCGTCATCGTGGCGCTGGTCACCGTGATTCTGGTGAAGGGAATCCGGGAGAGCGCCAGCTTCAATGCGGCCATCGTGATTTTGAAGGTTACGATTGTGTTTTTTGTGATCGGCCTGGGCGCGCATTACGTGAATCCCGCCAACTGGCATCCCTTCGCGCCCTTCGGGCTGACGGGGCTGAGCCTGTTTGGCCACACGCTGATGGGGCAAACGGGACCGGCCGGGGAACCTGTCGGCATGCTGGCCGGCGCGGCCATTGTTTTCTTTGCGTACATCGGGTTCGATTCCGTCTCCACGCACGCGGAAGAGGCGCGCAATCCGTCGCGCGACGTGCCCATCGGGATCATGGTTTCGCTGGTGCTGTGCACCGTCCTTTATATCGCCATGGCGGCAGTGCTCACCGGCATGGTGCGCTACGACCACATCAATATCGACGCGCCGGTCTCCGACGCCTTCCGGCAGGTGGGGCTGCCGTGGGCGGAGCTGCTGGTTTCCGTGGGCGCCGTTGCCGGGATCACTTCGGTGCTGCTGGTGATGATGCTGAGCCAGCCGAGAATCTTCCTCGCGATGGCGCGCGACGGGCTGCTTCCTCCCGGATTCTTCGCCGCGGTTCACGACCGCTTTCGCACGCCGTGGAAGTCAACCATCTTGACCGGAGTTTTCGTGGCCACCATGGCGGCGTTCCTGCCTTTGCGCATTCTCGCCGAACTGGTGAATATCGGCACGCTGCTGGCATTCGTGATCGTCTGCGCGGCGGTCTTGATCATGCGCCGAACCCATCCCGAGGTGCATCGCCCGTTCCGCGCGCCGTTTAGCCCGGTCACGCCGGTGCTGGGGATCCTCTGCTGCCTGGTGCTGATGTTCTCGCTGCCGGCGGAGAATTGGCTGCGGCTGGGCGTTTGGCTGGTGGTGGGCCTGACGATTTATTTCAGCTACGGGCGCAAACACAGCCGGCTGGCGGCGGCGCAGAGGAGCAATCAGGCTGCCGCGGAGCCCGCGCCGGCGAATGCGGATGTGCGAAGCCGGAGCTGAACAGCTTTTGATCAATCGCAAGTAACAAAGCAAAGACCCCACGCGCAACGACGGCGCATGGGGCACTCACTTCTTCTCTAACGCCGCAAACTGGAAACACTGTATTCTCCCGCCGTTGGGCTGTTATAAAAAAGTAGATCGTAAATTCGTAGCTGAAAGATTGGACCCGGGTCGCGGCCGGCCCTACTTTTTGCCTGGCCCTTCACGGCACGATTGAGCGAGATAATGCCTGAGGTGCGTTCGGAGCGTGAGGCCTGAGGAGTGGGTGCCCCATGCGCCGTTTTTGCGCGTGGGGATTTTTGTTATGCCTAAGGGACTGAAACGATACTACGGTCTGGGGCATTTGCATTTCCTGACCTTCAGCTGCTACAGGCGGCTGCCGCTGCTGAACACCACCTCGGCGCGAGACGTTTTTGTGGATGCGCTCGAGGAAATTCGCGAGCGGCACGGAGTTTTGGTGGTTGGATATGTGGTGATGCCGGAGCACGTTCATTTGCTGATCAGCGAGCCCTCGAGAGGCACGCTATCGATGGTGCTCCAGGCATTGAAGCAGCGCGTGTCACGAGATTTGCGAAGGAACACGCACGGAAATCTTCAGCGCTTCTGGCAGGCAAGGTTTTATGACTTCAACGTTCATAGTGCGGGGAAAAGGAGCGAAAAGCTCGATTATATGCACGCCAATCCCGTCCAGCGCGGGCTCGTGAAGAGTCCGGCGGACTGGACGTGGAGCAGTTGGTCATTCTATGCGACGGGGAGGGTGGGACTGGCGCGAATCGATCCAGTGGAGTGAGGAAGCTCAGAGCCAAGGGCAAAGACCCACGCGCAACGACGGCGCATGGGGCACCCACTTCTCGTCACTTCACGCGGCGAGCACGGCTTCGGTTATCTCCTCAATCGTTTTGGGGAGAAAAATGACAAGCCGCAAGTCCGCCGTCTAGTGATGCTTTGCCTGGGCACGCGACAAGGCAAAAACCCCACGTGCAAGAACGGCGCATGCGGCACCCACCTCTCGTCGCTTCGGGCGGTGAGCACGGCTTCGGTTAAGCCCGTGCAGAAATCTCGTCCCGTCATTGCTACTGCCAGAAACAATCATTCTGGGGGGCGATTGAGAGTGGCCCGAATGGGTGCAACGGGTGCTTGGGGATTTTCGAGGGATCGTGCCATGATCGGAATGCGATGAAGGTACTGACGGCGGAACAGATGCGCGAGGTGGACCGGCTGACTACCGAGCGCTACGGCATTCCCAGCTCGCAGCTGATGGAGAACGCGGGCGGGGGTGTGGCGGATTATCTGGAGCACAATTTTTCCGATCTGGCGACGCGCAGTATCGTGGTTCTTTGCGGCAAAGGAAACAACGGCGGCGACGGCATGGTGGTGGCGCGGCGTTTGCGCGAAGGGGGCGCGGCGCCGCGCGTTTTTCTTTTTGCCGATGCGGCGTCGATTCGCGGGGACGCGGCGACGAATTTGCAGCGCTGGCAGCAGGGAGGCGGCGAGTTGCGCGTGGTGACGTCGGCGGAGGCTTGGGCCGCCGCACGCGTCGATCTGGATTTAGCCGACCTCGTCGTGGACGCGCTGCTGGGCACGGGAGTGAAGGGGCGCGTGGAAGGACTGCTGGGGGCAGCGATTGAGGGAATTAACGGCTGGCGCGAGAAAAAAGTGCGAGTTCGCGGAGCTTGCCGGCGCTTTGTGATCGCGGTGGACATGCCGTCCGGGCTGGCTTCCGAGAACGAGGATTACGGCGGGCCGGTGGTGCAGGCCGACGCGACGGTGACGTTCACCGCGCCCAAGGTGGGCCAACTGCTGGCGCCTCGCGCCGACTGCGTGGGCCATCTGACCGTGCACGAGATTGGCACGCCGCGCGCGCTGCTGGACGACGATCCCAAGCTGAAGCTGCACTGGCTCGAACCAGGGGAATTTTGCGGGCTTTCGCTCGAGCGCAAGGCCGACGCGAACAAAGGCACGTATGGCCACGCCCTGATTGTGGCGGGCTCGCTGGGGAAATCGGGAGCCGCCGTGCTGGGCGGACGCGCCGCCCTGCGCGTGGGCGCGGGCCTGGCCACCGTGGCGACTCCGGGGAACGTCTTGCCAATCGTGGCCGCTGGCATGCCCGAGCTGATGACCTCGCGACTGCTCTCGACCGAGGAGGGCACCGCCAGCATGCGCAACCTGGACGGCGAACACTTCGCACAGATTGCTCACGGCAAATCGGTGCTGGCGATGGGCCCGGGGCTTTCCACCCACACCGAAACGCAGCAGTTCATTCGCGCGGTGCTGGAGACGACTTCGTTGCCGGTGGTGCTCGATGCCGACGGGCTGAACGCCTTCGCCGGACGCGCGGCCGAACTGGGGACGAGAAGAGCGGAACTGCTGGCGATCACGCCGCATCCGGGAGAGATGGCCCGGCTCGTCGAGACCAAAGTTGGCGACGTTCAGGCCAAGCGCCTGGAAGTGGCTCTGGATGCGGCGAAACAATGGCGGGCGTACGTCATCCTGAAGGGTTTTCATACGATTCTGGCGACGCCGGATGGCCGAGCTTACGTCAATACCACCGGCAACCCGGGGATGGCCACTGGCGGCACTGGGGACGTGCTCACGGGGATGCTGGCCGGCCTGACGGCGGAATTTGGAACGAAGGATTGGGAGCGGGTACTTGGCCTGGGCGTCTACCTGCACGGCTTGGCGGGCGACATGGCAGCGGAGCACGTGGGGCAGGCGCCGCTGGTGGCGTCGGACGTGATCGAAGCGCTTCCCGAAGCCTGGGCACGCCTGCTGGCCGATTGGGACCATGCCTGCCACTGAGATCGTCTCCGCCTCGCCCGAGGAGACTGTAGAGATCGGGCGCGGGCTGGCGAAACGGCTGCGCGCGCCGGTGTTGGTGTTCCTATGCGGGGACCTGGGCAGCGGCAAGACCACCATGGCCAAGGGGATTATCAGCGGATTGGGCGCGGCGCGGGAGGAGGACGTTACCAGCCCGACCTTCACGCTGGTGCACGTCTTTCGGAACCACATCCCCGTGTATCACGTGGATCTTTACCGCATCGAGGGCTTTCGCGATCTGGAGTCGCTGGGCCTGGAGGACGCCTTTGCCGAGCCAGGGGTGGTGATTATCGAGTGGGCGGAGCGTTTTACGCTGCGCACGGATTGGCCTCAGGTGGCCGTGAGCTTCGAGCACATGGAAAAGGACCGGCGGCGTATCAGCATCGCCTTTCCCGAAGAGAGCGGCTCGGCCTAGCCCATTTTAGAGCCAGAACTTCCTGAAGGATTTTCAGGACTAGAGGGCATTCCTAAGGCTAGAGGACATGCCTAAAGTGCGTTCCTAACGGGTGTTAACCGCTTGGCCGCGCTCAATGGATTGTTTATACAAGCGTTACGGGCTCCCTGCTAACCTCGTAAAAGATTACGAGATATGTCTTCCCAAGGGTCCCTCAAAACGGCGCTCTCGGGCAGTTTTGCCCGCGTCGACCTGAAATCATACGAGGCGGAACTCCCGCTTGGCTCGCTGACCGTCGGCGTCGACAACATCCATCACGACGTCTACCTGAGCCCGGCCTGGAGCGAACAGACCCGCGTTTACCTGCTGGAATTCATCCGCCAAACCGCGAAGCTGACCTTCTCGGTCCGGCCTGGCAACAAGCCCCCCAAGGGTCCGGAAACGGGAGCCTGGAAGCGCCAGACGCTCGAGCTGATGCAAGCCTCCATCACCCGCGCCAAATACGAGAAGAAGGTCGAGCTGGACCTGCTGTTCCGCGTCTCGCTGATGAAATTCCTGACCCAGGAGATCGGGGCGCAGTTCGCCAGCCTGCTGCTGGAAGCCAAGGAGTGGATCCGCAGCCGGGGAGAGTATTTCGAGCGCTCCGAGCAGGCCCACGTTATGAAAGCGAAGCTGTCCGATTTGCAGGCCAACCGGCGCAATATCTTTCGCCAGGTGGCCCAGCATATCTATCAAATCCTGGATGAGTTCGAGGAGAACAATCTGGGCCGCTGGCGCAAGGCGCTTTTCGGGGAGGAGCAAAAGGGCGCTTACGAAATGCTCGCCGACCGCATCGCCTTTGTGGAAGGCGGCCGGGACGACCTGCTCTTCCTGGAACAGTACGTTCTGCTGGGCAATTACTTAAAAGACGAGGACCGCTTCGAGACGTTCGATGCCTTGATGCTGGATTTTCTGCGCGAAAACATCCTGGCGCCCAGGCGGGCCGAGGAGATTCACAAGACCTCGCTGGCGCATCAGGAGCTGGTGCGTTCGGCAATGGCCGCGAGAGAAGAGCTGGCGGGCGTGGAAGAGCAGCGCAACGCGCTGGCGCGGAAGTTGGAGAAGGGCGGCGGGATGCTGGCGCGGGTGGGGATCGGCGCGGACCTGGCCGAAGTGCGCGCGGAGTTGGGCCGGGCGGAAGCTCGCGTGAAGCAATTGCAAGCCAAGCTCGATCAACTCGCGCCCATCATCGAGACCGCCAAGAATAAGGCCGATTTCGTGGCCCAGGAATGCGACCGGGTCCTGGGAGACTATTTGAATGAGCCGGAGAACGCCCATCGCCTGTTCGACGCGGAGTGGCCGGGCGGCGCGGAAACGGCCTCGGCGCGCACGCGATTGCTGGACGAATGGTTCGCGCGGCTGGAGAAGCGGGATTTGATGATTCACGTGCTGGCCAGCTATGAGCTGCGCAACATCTACCACGACTATTGCCCGCCCATCCACTTGCAGCAGCTGAAAAAGGCGCTGGTTTCACGCGAGGAGTACGAGCGCGTGGAGCAGATCCTGAAACAATTTCCGGCGCGGGGCTTTTCCATGGAACGCATCGAGACCCTGGCGAAGAAACTGCGCAAATATTCGCGCGAGGAAGCGCGCACCGTGGCCCTGCACTTCGCCGAGGATTTTATGCGCTTGCGGCGCGACCTGCGCAATTACGAGCGGCTGGCCGCGGCCATGGAGCGCATCCAGTTGGTGCGCAGCGAGCGCACGCGCGAAATCTCGCGGATGAACAACAGCCTCTACGAATTTCTGCTGCCGTCGGAGACGCCGCCGGCGCACGATCACGTGGTGAATCACGCCGTGGTGAAGGCGGACGTTCGCGGGTCCACGCGAATCACCAAGGATCTGCTGGACCGCGGGCTCAACCCGGCCACCCTCTTCAGCCTGAATTTTTACGAGCCGGTGAAGCGCATTCTGGACCGCTATGGGGCGGCCAAAGTCTTTATCGAAGGCGACGCCATGGTGCTGGCGATTTTCGAGACGGAGTCCAACCGTTCGCACCAGCGGGCCGTCTCCAAGGCCTGTGCTCTGGCCAAGCAAATTCTGGCCATCTCCGCCGCTTACAACGAACGCCCCGAGTCCGGCGACTTGCCGCGCCTGGAGCTGGGCGTGGGCATCGCGTTTCAAGGTTCCGCGCCGACGTACTGGGTGGATAGCGATTCGCGCATCATGATCTCGAAGGCGCTGAACCTATCCGACCGGCTTTCGAGCTGCTCCAAGGTGGCGCGGCGAATGCTGGGCGACCGGTCGTCGCTCTTCCGGCTGTTTGTTTTCCAGCCCGGCATGGAAGGCGCTCAAGAGGATGAGATCGACGAGTTTTTGATCCGTTTCAACCTGAACGGCGTGGAACTAAACCAGGACGGCTTCGCCAAGCTCTCCGAGGAGATCGCTCTGACGCAGGTCGAAGTGGAATGCGAAATGCCCTGGGGGCAGGAGATGACTACATTCTTTATTGGACAGGCGCCCATCGGGGAAGCCGTGGAACCGATACTCCTGCGCCGCGGTTATGTGCGGCAACTGCTCTCGGACGGCCGCATCGGTCCGGAGGGGCAGCGCGCCTACTACGAGGTTTGTACCGACGACCGGGTTCTCGAGCGCGTCGAGGCTATGGCTTTCGCCGCGTCCCGCAAGGGGTGAGATCCCCAAATCAGCGGGCGGACATCGCCGCCGTTTTCGCCAACTGAGGTTTCAGATAGAGCGCCGGTTTTGGGGCGACGAAATCGATCGTTTTACTAATGGGCGTTTTGATTTCTGGCGTCTTGGTGACGGGCGGAGAGGGAGTGCGCAGGGCTTCGCGCTCTTCCCGCGCTTGGCTGCGAAGGGCTTCCCGCAACAGATCGCGGAGACGAAGCCGCGCTTTGAATAGCTGCGACTTGGAATTTCCGATCGAGCAGCCCAGGATCGCGGCGATCTCCTTGTGCTCGTATCCCTGCACGTCGTGCAGGATGAACATCTCCTTGTAGCCTTCGGGAAGCTGATCGATGGCCCGGTCGAGATTCAGGTGGTCCAGCATGCCGCTGAGCCGCAGATCCGGCGCGCCGAACTCCACCGGAACCTTGGACTCTTCCTCGGGCTCGAACATGGCATCGAGCGATTTTTCCAGATGCCGCTTCTTGCGAATTCGCATGAGCACAACGTTCACCGTCAGCCGATGGAGCCAGGTGGAGAAGCTGGACTCTCCGCGGAAGGTGTGCACCTTGCGAAACAGCTGCAGGAAAGCTTCCTGGGTGAGGTCTTCGGCTTCGGTCGGATCGCCGGCCATGCGCAGGCACAGGCTATAGACGCGCCGGCAGTGCAAGCCATAAAGCTGCTCGAACGCCTGCGAGTTGCCGCCCTGAGCCAAGCGGATGGCTTCGGATTCGGGCATACCGCCAGCGGCGGTTTTGTCGGGTGTCCTATGGATCCGGTGCCTCATGATAGGGAATCAGTGCAGAGCCCATGCCAAACCGCCGGGCTCGTTGCAACGTCCGTAGTCGATTGAAAAGGATGCGGTTACCTGAAGCGAGGAGAGCACCGAGATCGAAGAGTTCCGCGGCGGAACGGTGGATTTAACACAGCAGCGGTGCATTTCAGCCACCATTCCTCAAAGCCCCACCCTGGAACTTTTTATGGGAAGGCCAACACGGATAATCGGAAACTCTTCAGGCGCTCGTCCCTGGGCCTCGGCCGCCGCCGGATCTATTGCCGGTAAAAATGGGGTTACTTCGCGACCGCATACCGGGAGCCATACCTCAGGGCCACCTCACAATTCCGGCCGTAAAGACAATACGTCGTGCTCCCGATGTGGCCCGATGGCTGCGGTTAGTGCAGGAATTGAGGCGAAGGGTAAAGAAAGGGCTTTTGTTTGTGCAAATTTCTGCTAACATCCTTTCCCGGCACCGTGCACGTGGTCGGCGGCGCTTAGGTGTACTTACACAAGCCTAAAATTAAGGAGAAGCCACGGATGTCAAAGGAAAAAATCAAGGCAATGGACGAAGCTTTGTCCAACAACGGCAGGCGCTCGTTCCTGAAGGGCCTGTTGCTTGGTGGCGCAGCAGTGGCAGCTTTGCCGCTGATGAAGTCACAAGCGCTGGCTCAGGATGACAACGACAACGCCCCCAAGAAAAAGAAGAAGAAGAAGGGCGGAGACGAGCCTCAGTAAAAGTGCGCTGAGGCCGGCGGCTCAACCAGTCTCAGGCCGCTGGCTTAGGAAAGGCCGGCCGTGTGGGAGAATCCTGCAGGCCACACGGCCTCGGCTTCCGATGTGTGCACCGCCGGATGCAAAACCCCGCCCTGAATCCCGCCATTCAGCTTATCCAGACCGAAAACGGCTACGCGGCTTACGATTCCAGCACCGAGAAACTGCACGAACTGAACCCCACGGCTAGCGTGATCGTGGAGTTGTGCGACGGCAGCCGGAGCGTGGACGAGATCTGCGCGTTCCTCGCGCCGATGCTTCCGGAGGCGTCCGCAGAAGGAGTGCAGCGCTGGATCGAGGAGGGAGTGGCGGCCGGACTGCTTGTGCCGGGCGGCGATTCGGGAAACGCGCACCGCGAGCTCTCGTTCGACGAGCTGCACAAGATTTCGCGCCGGCTGCGCCACCGGAATCAGGAGCAGCTGGCATACGTCTGCCAGCAGCAAGCGACAGCGCTCGCGCCGGACAACGCCGACATGTGGTACGACCTCGGAGAGATGGCGGAGATGATTGGGCGGCGGGACGATGCCCGCGCGGCTTACGAAAAATATATCGAGTTGAAGCCCGACGATGCGGAGATCAGGCACCTGCTGGTGGCGCTGCGAGACGAGCCGCCTCCGCCGCGCGTGCCGGACGAGGCGCTGCAGCAGATGTACGCGGAATTTTCGCGCACCTTCGAGACGAATCTCTGCAAGGAACTCGGCTACAAAGCTCCGGAGCAGGTGCGCGAACTGCTCGACCCGATGCTGGGCGACCGGGGGAATCTGGCGGTGCTCGATCTGGGCTGCGGGACCGGCTTGGCGGGAGTGCAGTTCAAGCCGCGAGCTTCGCGCCTGGTCGGCGTGGACATTTCGCCGGAGATGATCGAACTGGCGCGAGCGCGCAATCTTTACGACCGCCTGGACGTGGCGGAGATTACCGGTTGGCTGTATCTCTCGCAGGAGCGATTCGATCTGATCGTTTGCTGCGACTGCCTGATCTATTTCGGAGACCTGCGCCAGGTGCTGGTGCCCGCGGCGGCTCTGCTGTGCCCGAAAGGCCTTTTTGCCTTCACGCTGGAGCGCGGAGACCGCTACCCGCATCGGCTGAGCGACACGGGCCGCTATACACATCATATCGACCACGTTCGCGACGTGGCGGCCGAGGCCCAGTTGAAGGTGGCGCGCCTGGAAGAGCAATTCCTGCGTACGGAGTATGGCGCGCCCGTGACCGGGCTGTTTGTGGTCCTCGAGAAGTAATTTCCAGAGCATAGCGGGCCGGCAGCGGAGGTCCAAACGGAAACCGAAATCACGGCCCACACCGGCGCGGGCAGATTCTCGCTCTGGGCGCGGTTTCCGCGGAAAGCCGCCGCTCGGTTTGCCACTGTCTCTGCCGCGCTGCTCATTCCCATCTACTGGCACAAACGAATTGAAGCGGGTGATCTCGGAAGCCATCTTTATAACGCGTGGCTGGCGCAACTTGTCCGGCAGGGGCAGGCCCCCGGGCTATGGATCGCGCGGCAATGGAACAACGTGTTTTACGATCTCCTCTTGAGCTGGCTGGGATCGGCCTTCGGCCTGCGCGCTGCTGAAAAGATCGCCGTATCGTTGGCCGTGTTGGTGTTCTTCTGGGGCGCGTTTGCGCTGATCGCCGCGGCCACGCGGCGCGCGCCATGGAAGCTTGCTCCGCTCATCGCGGTTTTCGCCTACGGCTGGACCTTCGAGATGGGATTCATGAACTACTACATCTCGCTGGGCTTGTGCTTTTTTGCGCTGGCGGCTTATTTGCGCTTCGGGAATCGCGGGGCGCTGATATCCGCAGCCTTGATTCCGCTGATCTGGATGGCGCACCCGCTCGGCGTGATCTGCCTGGCGGGCGTGGGCGCGTATCTCATCCTGGCCAAGGCAGTGCCGCTCCGTTACCACGGATATCTTTTATTGGCGGCGGGGATCTTTTTATTCGGACTGCGAATGTTCCTGGCCCGGCATTATCAGGTCAGTTGGAATGTTTTGGCCCGCTACTTCTTTTTTAATGGGGCGGACCAACTCATGCTCTATAGCGCGCGGTATGACCTGCTTTATTTGCTCTTCGCCGCGCTCCTTATCGGCGCCTTGGTCAGCGCCGCGAGCGGCCCGCGGCGCGAGGGCGGCTTCTGGAAAGCGTCCGGAATTCCCGTACAGCTTTATGTGGCGACGGGAATGGCTTCGATCCTTTTGCCGACCCGGGTGGCCTTTCCGCACTATCCGGCAGCTTTGTCGTTTCTTACGCCGCGGCTCACTTCGGTCTCGGGAATTCTGGCGTGTTGGGTGCTGAGCGCGTTGAAACCGAGGAAGTGGGTGGTGATTGGCAGCGCGCTACTCGCCGCTTTCTTCTTCATCCTTCTCTACATCGATACAGGAACTCTGAACGATCTGGAGGAGCGGGTGGAACGATCGGTGGCCGCTCTGCCGGCCGGGCACCGCGTGGTGAGCGATATCCAACCCGTCGAAAATTCCCGAATGGTGATTGAGCATATCGTGGATCGCGCCTGCATCGGGCGGTGCTTCAGCTACGATAATTACGAGCCGCCGAGCGCGCTGTTTCGCGTGCGCGCGGCGCCCGGCAATTCGATCGTTTACGTCGCGGATGCGGGCGAAGCGGGAGAAGCGGGCACTGAATTCGAGAAGGAGCGCGTGCAAGCGCGTGTGGCGGCGCTGGACCCGCCGGTGTTCGAAATTTTGCAATGCAGCGCGAACAGCGCCGAAATTTGTGCGTGCACACTATCGCCGGATGAGGTCAGCGCGTTGGTGGAGGGCAAGTTCGAATACTGAACGGCCGCAGAGCGAGGCCGGCGCGCGCAGGCATTAGCGGACGCGGGCATTAGTGGATACGAAGAACGGAGGCGTATTCGTCGCTATACACCGTGTCAAAGTCGCCGCTGGCTTTGGCGGCGTTCAGGAAATCGGTGGAATCGCTTCTGGCCACGACGTATTCGGCGCCAAAACGTTGGCGAATGAGGGGGCCGGGATGCTGCTCTTGTCCCTCGTTAATGCGATCGTAGACCTTCCAGAGATCCGGCTCGGCGTCGAACAGGTATCGGGGGTCGAGGCCGGTGGCGTAGACGTTGCGCTGGTCGTAATAGAAAAGCTCGGGGAACTCCACCCAGTCTGTGTTGAACACCAGGGAGCCGTCCGGGGTGTGATCCGCGAGCCATGCGGAAGCGCCGCGCATCGCAAAGGGGTCGCGAAGGTCGCGGATCTCCGCGCGCGCACCGGCGGCGTTCACGACGCCTGCGACGCCAAGCGCGAACACCAATACCGCCATGCCGAACCGCGCAGGAATCCAGCGCGGCCATTCGATGGGCGCCGCGCCTTGTGAGTCATGCGCGCCGACCGCGCCGTCCGGATCATCCGCACCAAACGTGAACGCGGCGAAGAGGATGGCGAACGGCGGCCAGTATTCCAGGAAGCGCCGCCAGCGGAGGGACATCAACAGGAACATGGCGGAGAGGAGAAGGAAGAATAGCGGACGGCGATCGCGGGATCGTTTGCGGAAATCGAAGGCCAGCAAAGCGGCGAAACACAAAGCAAAAAGCGCGGCGTTGTGGGTGAGCAACTCCCAGGTGTCATAGGGGTACCACTCGCTGCCCACGTCCATGGTGACCGTCTCAGCCAGCAACATGTGCACGTGGTGAAAAATCAGCAGGAGATCTTTGGGGAAATAGGGATTAATCGCCAGCCCCAGGGCTGCGCCGATCGAGGTGGCATAGAGGGCGGCGAGATCGAGACGGTTTTTCGAGAGCCAGACCGTCACGGCATATAAGAACGCGAAGGCCACGATCAGCGGAAACATGTTGTACAGCCATACGAATACGAACGTGAGGACGGCCAGCGAGACCCATCTGCGTTCCAGGATGAGGTAAACGCCGACGGCAAGCAGGAGAAGCGAAAGGCTCGGAGCGCGGGTCATGGACATGCGGTAGAGAAATGGCTCGGAACTCGCGGCGAGCGCGAGCAGCCACAACCAGCGGTAGCGGATGCGATAGAAGACCAGCAGGCCGAAGATCGAGGTCATGGCGATGGCGGAGAAGAGCGGGGCCGCGAGTTTCGCTCCCTGGCGGAGGTCGCCGAAAGTGAAGGGCATGAGCGCAACGTGAAACAGGAAGTGCTGGTCCACGAAAAGCTGAGGGCGAAGGACCGTCAGCGGCAGCCACTTGAAGGCGGGCAGATGCGGCAGGGAGTCCCGAAGGATACGGCTCCAACGAATGTGATAGTAGGCGTCGTTGCCTACGATGGCCGGGCTGGCGAACTGGATCCAGGCCATGAAAGCGAGGACCAGGAGAAAAGCTGCGGTGCATTCGAGTGCGAGATTTCCTCGGGGTCGATCGGTGAGGCTGGAAGTCGGATCAGGGCGGACTTCGGTGTGGCCTGAGGTTTGCAAGGGCAAGATTTGCGCTTCGACTCCGGGGCGAATCGAAAACATACACGCGAGCGACGGCGAAAGCAATGCCTGTGCCGAGGCCTAGCGAAAAGGAGCAGCGACGCACACCGGAGTGGGTTTGTCACGGGCAAGAATGGCTGTGCCAAATGGACACTAGTACCTTTGTACCTGAAATACCCCTCGAAAAATGGCGCTAAGGTCCCATGGAATGCGGCGGGCGCGTGAGCGATGCTATATACGCATGGCTATCGATATGAGCCTCACGACAAAACTCGTAGCTACAGAAGCCGTCACCGCGAAGGCGAAGGAGAAGCTGCTGCGGCGCAGCAACAGCCGTAAGCCATTCACGGCCAGCGCGCTGGTGTTCGAGCCGAAATCGGAGATGCTGTTGCGGGCGCGCACCGCGGACCTGGGGCCGGATGGCTGCTTCATCGATACCCTCAATCCCTTCGCCAAAGGGACCGGTGTGAAGGTGCGCATCGAGAAAAAAGGCGCATCGTTTGAGGCTTCGGCCAAAGTGGTGTACTCGCTCGATTCGATGGGCATGGGGCTGGCCTTCAACCCGGTGGGACCGGAACAGCTCTGGGTGCTGCACGAATGGCTGGGCGAAGCGAGCGGCGTTTTGGCGCCGGAAGTGAGTTTGCCTTCGATCGAGGAGATTGCTCCCAAGGATTTGGCGGCGCAGGCTAAAACGAAAGACGTCCACTGCGATGCGTTGGGCGAACTCGTCCAGGACCTCATGGGCCGCGGCTTGATTTCGGGCGAAAAGGGCCAATCCATTCTGCGAAAACTCAGCCGCTGTCCCGAATCGGAGTAAGCTCAGAAACCCGGTTTCAGGCGGTCTTGTGCGGGGCGGTCTCGCGCAGCACGTTGGCGAAGAATCGGCCGCCGATGGCCACGCCAGCCTGGACTCGTCCGGTGACTACGACGCGAGCGCCCTGGCCGGGCACGCCAAAACCGGTGCTCCAAACCCACAAGCGTCCCGTACCGTCGTCCAATTCAAACGCGCCTTGATTCTGTATGCCGAATGAGGTGACCACCTGGCCGGCGATGGTGACGTCCTTGGCCGAATACTTGGCGGGGTCGTTGTTGATGGCGGCGATTTTGGTTTGGGCGCAGGCGGAGACCAGGAGTACCACGGCAAAAAGGAAAGCCGGCGCGAGGAAGCGGCCGGGAGAGCGAACGGCCCGATTTGTGCGCTGAGGCATATGTTCGTTAGATGACGCGCGGGGCTGCGGGGCTGGCCTCGGATTTAGGTCCAACGGAACCAGCTGAGGGCTAGGACGAAAGAGAGACCGGCCCAGGCGAGGAGCACCAGCAAGCGGCCGGCTTGCGCCTGCGCCATCAGCGGCGCGCCCTGGAGGATGGTGGCGCGCAGGGCGTCATTGAGCGCCGTCAAGGGGAGCGCGCGGATCAGCGGCTGCATGACGGCCGGGAAGCGCTCGTAGGAGAAGAAAACGCCGGAGAAAATCCACATGGGCATCATCACCAGATTGATCAAGCCACTGACGCTTTCGATTTTTTGCGCGCGGCTGGCGGTGAGCAGGCCAAGGCCGGCAAAGGTGGCGGCGCCGAGCGTTCCGAGGAGCAGGATGGCCAGCCAGGAGCCGGCGACGCGCATGTGGAAGACGACGATGCCGAAGGCCAGGAGCAATCCGAGTTCGGGGATCATCAGCACGAGACGGCTGCTCATCAGCGCCAGCAAGAAATCGCCGCGGCGCATGGGCGTGGCCACGTAGCGCTTCAGCAACTTGCGCTGACGGTAATCGACCAGAGCGAAGCCGACGCCCCACATGCCGGAGTTCATCAGATTCATGCCGAGCAAGCCGGGAATCAGAAAATCGATGTAGCGCGCTCCCGGTTCGCTGGACGCTTGCGCGGAGGCGGGAATGGGACTCGTGCGGCCGGCGGCGGCTTGCAAGGCGTCGTCGGTTTGCGCCCGAGCCAGGATGCTCTCGGGGCGTGCGGGATCGTAGCGGTATTCGACTTGGGGAAGATTGTTATCACCCGCATTTTTCGGAACGACGACGAGATCGTAGCGGCCCAGGCGGAAACCATCGAGGGCTTCGGCTTCGGGAACGATGCGCGCGTGCAAGGATTGCGGGGAACGCTGCGCCAGTTGCAGCACGGCGTCCGCACCAGGGCCGGCTGCGATGGCCACGTTGGGAACGCTCGCGGGTCGCGAGCGGAAGGCGATGCCCAATCCGAATGCCAGCAAAAGAGGGAAGAGAAAGACCCAGAAGATGACTTCGGGCTCGCGCTGCATTTCGCGGAGGCGGGCGATGAGAAGGTGGGCGTACCCCGACCAGCGGCCGTTGTGCTGAGTGCCGCCGCGCAGCCAGGCGATCTCTTGGCGAGGGACGGAGTCAGGAGAGGCGTGCTGGGGGCTTTTTTCTGACGTGGCGCTCATGCTTCTTCTCTCAGGTGGCGGCCGGTTAGGCGGACGAAAACGTCTTCGAGGCTGGCTTGCCGGGTGGTGAGATGCAGCAGCTTGGCCCCTTGCCGCGAGACAGCTTCAAGCAGCGCCGGAATGGTGACGTGAGGCTGGCGCACGGAGAGCGAGACGAGTCCATTATCGGCGCGGGCAGCTTCGACGCCGGGGAGGGCGCGCCAGGATTCGAGGCCGTTGTGGTTGGCGGGGGCAATGGAGAATTCGACTACGTTCTGGCCGCCGAGGCGCTCGATCAAATCGGGAGGCGTTCCTTCGGCGATGGTCTGGCCGTAGTCGATGATGGCGAGGCGATCGCAGAGGCGCTCGGCTTCGTCCATGTAATGGGTGGTGAGAAGCACGGTGCCGCCACCGCGCTGGAATTCGCCGATGATCTCCCAAAGCTGGCGGCGGCTTTGGGGATCGAGGCCGGTGGTGGGCTCGTCGAGGAAGAGGATGCGCGGATTGGCGACGAGGGCGGTGGCGACGGCGAGACGCTGGCGCTGTCCGCCAGAGAGCTTGCCCACCCAGGCGTCAGCCTTCTCGCCGAGCGCGAGAGCGGAGAGGACGTCGGCGGAAGAGAGCGGCTGGCGATAGAAGCTGGCGAAGAGATCGACGGTTTCGCGGACGGTGAGTTTGTCCGAGAGGCGCGTCTCCTGCAGGGAGATGCCCAGCCACTGGCGAAGCTGCTGCGCGTCCGTGTGCCAGGATCGTCCGAAGATGCGCACGTCGCCGGAAGTGGGCTGGAGCAAGCCTTCGAGGATTTCGATGGCCGTGGTTTTGCCGGCGCCGTTGGGGCCGAGAAGGCCGAAGCATTCGCCTTCGAGGATTTGCAGATCGAGGCCGCGCAGGGCCTCGACTTCGGCGTCGTAGGTCTTGCGCAGGCCGAGGCACTCGATGGCGACGCCCATGGGATCGATTGTAGCGGAGTTATTGGGGAAGCGAGGCGGCGCGGGAGGCGAGAATCGCTTGGGTGCGAAGGCGCTCGAGTTCGCCGCGGCCGGCGGAGAGGCGTTCGGACTCTTTGGCGTCCTGGTAGTGGCGCTCGATTTCTTTGGCGATTAAGTCCACTGGGTCACTTCCGACAGATGGGGTGTGCCCCCTCGAAGCAGTTCCGCAGTAGAACGGTCCATTATGCTATCAACGATCACTGGCGGAAAGGATGGAGGCCCAGGCCGCAAGGCTGCCTCGCGGGAATGGGCTAGAGCGAGAAACTCCGTCCATCCCCAGGGTAGAATCGCGGCAGGCGCCGCGGGGTTTCGGTGCAGAAAAACATGAAGACGACGAAAAGGCAGATCATTGCGATGGGCGGAGGCGGGTTTGCGTCGCAGCCGGAGAACCCGGCGCTGGAGCTCTACATATTGGCACAGGCGAGGAGAAGGAATCCGTCGGTGTGTTTTGTGGGCACGGCAACCGGCGATGCGCCGACCTACGTGGCGAAATTCTACGCGGCGTTTGCCAAGCTTCGATGCTGGCCGACGCATCTGCCGCTTTTCGAGCGCACCCCGAAGTTGGAGGAGACGATTCTCGCGCAGGACGTGATCTACGTGGGCGGCGGCAATACGAAAAGCATGCTCGGGGTGTGGCGCGAATGGCAGCTGCCGAAACTGCTTCGGCAGGCCTGGAATCGGGGGACGGTGCTGGCGGGGATTAGCGCCGGCGCGATTTGCTGGTTCGAGACGGGAGTGACGGACTCCTGGGCGGGGCGACTGGCGCCGTTGCGCTGCCTGGGCTGGCTGCCCGGGGCGTGCTGCCCGCACTACGATGGCGAGGTGGAGCGTCGTCCGGCAACGCGGGAGATGGTGGCCAGAGGGGTTTTGCCGGAGACGCTGGCGCTGGAGGACGGCGCGGCGGCGCATTTCGTGGATGGGAAACTGCTGCGGATCGTGACTGCACGGCCTAACGCTGGCGGCTATCGAGTGCGGCGCGAGGGGCGAAAGTTCGTGGAGACGCCGCTGGCGGTGATGCGGTTGGGGTAGAAGGCGCGCTCCCATGCGTAAGGGCAGCGCATGGAGTACCCACGAGGCAGTAGAGATCCTTCGGCCGCCACAGGCGGCCTCCGGATGACAACGGGGCTGGGCGGCGATGCTGAGGTGATGCGAATTAAGCACTCAGCTCTGCCGGACAGGAGCGGTCCAAACGCGCACCCTTTGAAATCGAAGGGTGCGGCACCCAGCAGGGCAGGGAAAACCCCAGGGCTACAAGATCAGCGGTTGCGGAGTGATGAGGGAGGTACTGCATGATTCTCCGCGACCAGCACGTGGCTGGTCGCGGAGAATCGGTGCCCCCAGGCTAACTTCGACAAGGCCTCGATCACCTAACGCTAGAAATGGAAGCGATAGCGCACGGATGCGATGAGCATCCGCGGATCGTTGTAATGCGTTCCGGCGAAGGTGCTGTTCAGACCCAACAGATAACGCGTATTGGTGACATTCAGAGCTGTTAGTCCGATGGACCAGTTCTCGCCCATCGATTTGCCGAATTCAACGTCGCCGGTGGTGTGCGGCGGCAGGTGGTCTGGCCCGTCGAGTTTCAAGAAGCCCGAGCCGTACACGACGTTAGCGGAAAACCAGGAACGCCAAGGCAATTGAACCTGGGGGCCGGTGGTCAGAGTGTCTCTCTGATCATGATCGATATAGCACCATGACGTCAGGCAAGCCGCGCTTACGGGCTCGATCAATCCACCGACCGGGGCTCCGCTGAATTGAGCCAACATGTGGGAGTAAGCCAGATGGAAGCGGATTTTCCGCAGCACCTCGGGCGAGCGCACCGCCAGCTCCGTACCCTGCATGCGGGCATTCGGCGTGGTCAGAGGCAAAAGGATGTTGGAGTTACCAAGCACATCGTGGTCCAGGAAGTTTCGGGCGCTGGTTGCAAAGTGGTCCATGTCGAAGACCCAGCCGCGAACCGGGATCGTCAATCCGAACTCCCGCTGAATATCGCGCTCGCCACGAAGAGGCTGGAATGCGAAGCCTTGGTCCAAAGCCGCGAACCCAAAGAGCGGACCGCCCACGCTGTAAAGCGGCGGCGGCTGATAATAAGTGCCGTAGAAGCTGCGCAGCACCCATCTCACTTTGGGGATCTCGATAGACACCCCAGCGCGGGGATTGGCGGCATTTTCGTCCGTGATTCCAGAGAAATGGGTGAGGCGGACCCCTCCGTTCAGCGTCAGCCACTTCCAGGGTTTGTACTGGTCGTTAACGTATGCCGCGCCGACGCCACCGGTGGGAATCGCCGAGACAAGCGCGGCGTTCGTGGCATCGGCGAGGCTGAAGAAGAGGTTATTGTGCTGATAGAAGCCATACAAACCGGCCACCAAGTTATTGGGGCCTCCCACATATTTGAGTTCGATCTGGCTGCCGACGTAGTTTGAGGTGTTGTCGCTTGCGGCCATCAGCGGGTCGCCTGGTCCGGCGCTGTACTGTCCCTTGTTGTAGTGATAGAAGGGAGACACGGTGAACAGCGTGTTGGAATTGATGGTGTGCACCCAGGAAAAAGTGGAGAAGGAGTCCAGCTCCTGGTCGGTGTCCCGGAATCCAGCCGCCTGGTCTTGCGGAAAATTGGGAATCTGATAATGGTCGTTGCGAACCGAGGCGGTCCAGTGAAGTTCGTCCACGGGGCTGGCGTGATAACTCATGGAGGTGAAAAACCCTTCTCCGCTGCCCATGTTGTGGATCACCTGTTCGGTGGGGGGGTCCAAGCCAAGATCGGTGCGATTTCCACTCACACTCGCGTAATAGGCAAACTTCTGGGTATGCCCGCCAAAGCCCAACTGGTCATTGCTTTGGTTGTAGCTACCATAGGTAAGCGTTAAATCGGCGTCGTTGTTGAACTCAAAGCCGGAACGCGTGAGAACATTCACCTGGCCGAAGGTGCGGTCGCCGGCCTGCGCTCCGTAGCCCCCTCGATTGATCTGCACCTCTTCAATGTCCTTGGGATCGAGGGCGCGGCCGACGTTGCTGGACATATTCGTATTGGGAACGGGAACGCCGTTAATCATCCAATTAACCTGGTGCCCTCCGCGGATGTGCAGGTGATCATGCAAAACAAAGGCGCTGGGCGTGGTTTCAGTGACGAACTGCAAGCTGCTCATTCTGTCCGCGCCGGGAAGATGGAGGATATCCTCGCCGGATTCCAATACAGGAGGACTGGCGGCTTCCGGTGCGGTGGCTTCTACCTCGGCGGCCGCCCGCACGACAACCACGCTTGTGGCGGCGCTTATGGGCATCGTTAGTTCGAGATTCGGCGCACTGCCGCTGATCATGTGGATCGATTCGCTCACGGTGGCAAAGCCGGAGTGTTCGACCTCGAGCGTGTATTCGCCGAATGGTATGGCGTTAACTGTGAACTCGCCGGTCATCTCCGTCTGAGTGGTTTGTGCCCACGACGAAGCCATGGCCTTCAGCGTCACGGTCGCATCCGGGATCACGCCGCCGCTCGAGTCCTTGACTGTCCCCCGCAATGTGCCTAAGCCCTGGGCCTGCATTACGGATAACGCATAGCCAAATACACACATGAAGAGGAGGAGCCTCATAAGCGCGACTCTAGATCTCATCTCATCCTCCGAATTGTGCAAAGCAGCCTGGTGGGGAACTCGCTGAATATAGGAGCGCACAATTTGGACGTCCTCCCTGCCTGCTCCTTCAGATATCGGAGCCATTATGGCGATTGTCGTTGTCTGCCTCTGTGACAAGCGTCACGGTGATGCGTGATCCCCATTTGAAATGGCCGTTCGCGGGGCTTGGAAGACGATACGGCGCGGTGCTAGCCTGAGCGGCGGTCTAGGAAGGCGTTTTGACAAAGGCAAACGCAGTTGGAGGAGACTATGGCACAGCGGCTCAGATGGGTGGCTTTGGGAATGGCCTTGGCGAGCCTGTTGGCGATTTTCCTGCAGCGGGCTCCGAGCCAGAGCAAGAGTTCCGCGGCGGCGATGCCGGCGGACTATCTTCGATGGCGCATGGAGATGAAGAACTGGGGCCGCTGGGGCGCGGACGATCAGCGCGGCGCGTCGAACCTGATCACGGCGGAAAAGAGCCTGACGGCGGCACGCCTCGTGAAAAGCGGAATTGTGATCTCGCTGGCGCACGCCGTTCCGCAAGAAGTGGATGCTGAAGTTCCCGCAGGCAGCGTCTTCCATCGCACCACGGAAAGCATCGGCGATTACAACACCATCGACCGGTACGAGGTGAGTTACCACGGGCTGGCGACCGCATGGATGCCTTCTGCCATTTTTATCTCGAAGGCAAGATGTATAACGGGTATTCCGTGGCGGATAACCTGACGCCTCAAGACGGGTGCAAAAAAGACGACATCATGGCCTGGCGAGACGGGGTGGTGACGCGCGCCGTGCTTTACGACATGCCCCAATTGAAGGGGGTCGATTGGATCGAGCCGGGCACGCCGATTACCCGCGCCGACCTGGAGGCCTGGGAAAAGAAGTCCGGCGTAAAGGCGGAACCGGGCGACGTGATCATGCTCTACGTCGGGCGGTGGAAGCGGCGGGCGGCCAAAGGGCCGGACCCCGCCGCGATTCCCGGTTATTTCGCCGACGTCGTGCCGTTCATCAAGGAGCGGCAAGTGGCTTTTATTGGCCACGACTTCAATATCGATTGGTCGCCGCGGCCGGGATGGGGCGCGGCCCAGGGCATTCCGGTGAATCCGATTCACCAGGCGGTGCTGAACTGGATGGGCGTGGGGATTGTGGAGAACCTTGATTTGGAGCGCGCCGTGGAGACCGCCCGAAGGCTGAAGCGCTATGAGTTCATGCTGACTTTTGCGCCGCTGCCGGTGGAAGGCGGAACGGGATCGCCGATTAATCCTTTGGCGGTTTTTTAGGGCTTTGGCGTGGGGCGGGGATGGGGCCGCGTCTACGTTAGACACCCGATACACAGGAGCGGGCGGAGCGCGGACGATTGGGAAAGGAGAATGCTCATGAAAGCGATTCGTGTGGAAGAGATTGGCGGGCCCGAAGTGTTGCAGCTCGAGGATATCGCGCCGGTGGAGGAGCCGGGACCGGGACAGGCTGTGGTGCGGGTGGTGGCGGCGGGAGTGAACTTCATGGACATCGGGCAGCGGCGGGGGAGCTATCCGCGGCAGGTGCCGTTCACGCCGGGAGCGGAAGGGGCGGGCGTGGTGGAGTCCGTGGGGGAAGGCGTCGCGGAGGTGAAGCCATCGGATCGCGTGGCGTTCGTGGGGCAGCCGGGCGCGTATGCGGAGGCGATTGCGGTGGACGCGAGCCGGCTGATTCCATTGCCGGACGAATTTACGTTCGAGGAAGGCGCGGCATTTCCACTGCAGGGAATGACGGCGCACTACCTGATCCACGAATTTCACAAGCCCAAGCCCGGGGAGTTCGTGCTGGTGCATGCGGCGGCGGGAGGCATGGGCGGGCTGCTGGTGCAGTGGGCACGGCACTTGGGCGCGACGGTGATTGGCACGACGTCAACCGAGGAGAAGGCGCGGACGGCGCGGGAACAGGGCGCAGATCACGTGATCGTCTATACCGACGAGGATTTCGTGGCCGAGACCAAGCGCATCACGGGCGGGCATGGCGCCGATCTGATTATCGACGGCGTGGGCAAGAGCACTTTTAAGGGCGATCTGGAGGCGGTGGCGGCGCGAGGGCACATCGTTATCTTCGGGTCGGCCAGCGGTCAGGCGGACCCGATTTCACCGAACGCGCTGATGCCACGGGCGGTGTCGCTTTCCGGGGGGAGTTTGGCGAACTTCATACGCACGCGGGAAGAGCTGTTGCGGCGCGCCAACGACGTGATCGCGGGCATTCGCGACGGCTGGCTGAAGCTGAACATTGCCGCGGTGCTGCCGCTGGAACAGGCGCGAGAGGCGCACGAGTTGATGGAGAGCCGCAAGACGCAAGGGAAGCTGGTGCTGGCGATCGCGCGGCGCGCGGCGGCGGCGTAATCATTCCAGGGCGCGCGGAAGCGGCGCGAACTGGGGAGTACGAAAGCCTCAGGTCTCGCCCGCAAAAGGCGCGGGCGCGACCTGAGCTACAAGCATCGTGAGCGCGCCCTTGGCTACACGACGGACTCCCCGAGTTATTCGAGTTTGTAGTGGGCGCGCTCGTCGAAGGGAGCGCCTAGCATGGGCTGTATCTTGTCGCGGAACTGGAGTGTGGTGGCGGAGCCTTCGTGTTTCTGGAAGGCCTCGTCGCTCTCCCACACTTCGTAGAGAAAGAAATGATTGGGGCGGTTGAGTTGAACCAGGGCCTCGGCGCTCTGGTTGCCGGGCTCCTTGCGCATGTCGGCCACATACTGCTTGAGGGTAGCGACTGCGGCTTCGCGGTAGTTGGGAACGGAGTCCACGAAATTGATGACGTAGTACGGGGACGGATGGGCCGGCACTTTCACGGCGGGCTGCTGTGCGCGAAGCTTGCCGGCGAGCAGGCCTCCGCCAACCACCAGCACGGCCAAAGACAAAGCTAGGACTGTCCAGCGAATCGAACTCCAACGGCGCATCGTTCCTCCTGGCCTCCTGGGCGCATCGTTCTTCTTGGGCCTATCGTTCCTTCTGGCTCCAACGCTCATGCTCATACATCGAATTTTGTAGTGGCGTCAAGCTGTATCGAGCCGCTACCAAGACCGCGCTGCGTAAAAATAGTGCGCTGGCCGGGAGTCGAATGGCGAAATCAAGGAAAGATAAGGGGCTGGCCGATCCCTCGCGGCTGGTGCCGACCGATCGGAAGGACGACGAGACGATCCAGGTGGTCATCGAGACGCCCAAGGGGTCGCGGAACAAGTACGCGTTCGACCAGGACGAGCGGGTGTTTGCGTTGAAGAAGGTTCTGCCGGCGGGGATGATGTTCCCGCACGATTTTGGGTTCATTCCGTCGACCAAGGCGGAGGATGGAGATCCGATCGATGTGCTGGTGCTGATGGACGAGCCGGCGTTTCCCGGCTGCTTATTGAAGTGCCGGCCGATCGGGGTGATCGAAGGGGAAGAAGGCAAGAAGGGCGACAAGGAGCGAAACGACCGCATTGTGGCGATCGAAGAGAGCAATCACCGATGGGCGCACGTGCACCATATCGACGATCTGGGGAAGCAGTTCGTGAAGGAGTTGGAGGATTTTTTCGTGAACTATCGGGAATTGAGCAACAAAAAGTACAAGGTGATCGACGTGAGAGGGCCGGGAGAAGCCTGGCGGCGGATCAAGGATTGTTTGCGGAAGGCGAACGGAAGGAATGGGAAGAAGGACTGAGGGCGGCGAGGGCTTTAGGCGCAGGGCAGCGGCGGCGACGAGGAATCTGCTGTGGCGACAAAACGCAGATCCCTCTTCGGCTGCGCGCGGAGCGTTGAGAGAGAGTTGGGTTAATCGGCGCTGGAGCCAACCAGGACGCCGACCGGTTCGGGCCTGAGAGCAGGAACCGGAGCGGGAGCCGGTTTGGAACCGGGACGATCGATCTCGATGCGGCCCTTGAAGATGGCGCCGTCTTCGATGCTGATGCGCGCCGTCTGAATATCGCCGATCACCGCGCCGTCCTTCTTGATCTCCACGCGATCGGAGGCGCTGACATTACCGGTGAGCTTGCCGTAGACGACCACCTCGCGCGCGGAAATCTCCGAATTCAACTGGCCGCTGCGGCCGACCGTGAGGCGATGGCCGCGAAGGGCGACGGGCCCTTCCACTTTGCCGTCGATCTGCAAATCCTCTTCACCACTGATGCGTCCCTTGATCTCCAGGCTCGCGCCGATGCAGGCGGTGCTGCGTGCGGCGGGCATTCCGGGCCGGCTGGAAAAGTTGCTGGGGTCGGAGGCCGGTTCCGGGGTGCGCTGGAATGAGGGAGCCGAAGGCATTGGGGTTTGTGACTGCGATTGCGGCTGCGATGGAGATTGGGGTTGAGTTGGCGTCTGCTTCGTCCACATGATGCAAAATCCTCCTTGAGAGCTTCTCCTGGGCCGGCCGGGCAGGACGACGGGTCCGGAGCGCATGTAAGAATCACTGTAGGCGCGAGGAGAAGGGCTGGCGACGCGAAATTTGTACAGCGTTGCGGAGCGGGCACCTGTACGACGGGTCAGGTGAGTCGCGAAGGCGATCACCTAGGGTTGCGTTGGTTTTGTCGGTTTTTGGTGTTCTTTTATGCGAAGGGCAACTAACGATTTGGGTATACCATCGAAGCTCGCGGCGGGAGATTCGCCAAGGTGTGACGATGAAGCGAGTTTTGCTAACGACGGTCCACAGGGATTTCGGGCTGTACGACTATTTTCGCGAGAACGCGCCGGAGGGGTTTGCGTGGCGCTTCAGCATGCCGCGGCGAATCTCGTTCGGGCTGCGATTTTTGCGGCAGAACGTGCCGGGCATCGAGATCCTGGAGTATCCGACGCACGCAGAATACCGGCAGGCGCTGGCGCGCGGATGGGACGTGGTGGGGTTTTCGTTTTATCTCGAGGAGAGCAACGAGATCGCGCGCATGGCGGAAGAGGCCCGCGCGGCGGGAGCGGCACAGATTTGGGCGGGGAACTATGGCGCGTTGACGCCGGAGATCAGCGGCAACTTCGACCAAGTGTTCAGCGGATACAGCGAAGACGCAGTGGCGCAGGCGCTGGGCACGGAAGTGGGCGCGGTGCAACATCCGCCGCTGGTGTCGGAGTTTCGGCTGCCGGGAGGATGGCCGTTGCCGGTGGGGGTGCTGTTCACGACGCGCGGGTGCAGCTTCACGTGCACCTTTTGCCAGACCACGGCGTTTGCGCCGCGGCCCAAGGCGATTCCGCTGGAGGCGATCGAGCGGGCGGTGCAATTCTACGTGTCGCGCGGGATTCGCTACGCGCTGATCCTGGACGAAAATTTCGGGAACATTCCAGCCCATGCGGAGGCGGTGATCGATTTGCTGGCGCACTACGGGATGCGCTGGATGGTGCAGTCGCGGGTGGACCTTTTTCTGCGTCATTTCGACGAATGGTTGGCCAAGGGGATGGAGGGCGCGCTCTTCGGCATCGAGAGCTTTCACCAGGACGTGCTCAAGCAGATTCACAAGGGCGAAAAAGTGGAGGCGGTGCTGGAGCTGGCGCGGCGGCTGAACCAGGCGCGGCGTTACGCGCACGGCTATTACATCATCGGGTTTCCCAGCGAGACGCCGGAATCGATTCGGGAAGATTTTCGGACGCTGGCTTCGCTGGAGCTGGACGTCACGCAAATTACCATCGTGACGCCGCACCCGCGGACGCAGATGTGGAACGAACTGGAGACGCAGTACGGAATCTTCGAGCGGGATTGGTCCAAGTACGATACCAAGCACCTAGTGTGGAACCATCCGAATTGCCCGCCGGGAAGCCTGGAAGGGCTGCTGAAGGAGGGCTTCGCGTTGTGCTACGGAGGGCCGTGGCTGCGGCGGACCATGCGCAAGTTCCTGAACAGCCGATTCCAGCAGCGCGATTTGACCAATTTGCTGGCGAGCCCGTTGCACGCGCGCTGGGCGGCGCCGAAGCGGCTGCCGTATTTCGCGGCGTCGTAGATCTTCAGGTCCGGGGTGATTTCCTACCACGCTAGACTGCGCTTGAGATAACGCCTGGCATCCATGCGTCGAGTGCAGCTCATCGAGATACACGACCAGCCTTGGTTTCCGGCGTTTCTGCGCGATGCGGTGACGGACGATCTGCAAATCCTGCTGGGCATCGGGAAACCTTACGGCGATATCCTGCCGGAACTGCGCGAGGGGATCGAACGGAGCGGCACGGACCGCGTGCTCGATTTGTGCTCGGGCGCTGGTGGACCGTGGCCTTGGCTGGCGGAAGAGTTGAAGCGCCGCGGTGTGGACGTCTGCGTGGAGCTCAGCGACAAATTTCCGAACGAGGCGGCGCGAGGACGAGCGCGGGACGATTCGGCGAAGTTGCACTATCACGCCGAGCCGGTGGACGCGGTGCGCGTGCCGAGCGAGCTCGAGGGATTCCGAACGCTCTTCACTTCGTTTCATCATTTTCCGCCGCAGCAGGCGCGCGACATTCTGCGCGACGCCGTGGCCAAGGGGCGAGGCATCGGCATCTTCGAGGTGCCGGGGCGGCGTCCGCTGACGCTGCTGCTTCTGCCGCTGGTGCTGGTCGGGGATATTCTCGTGGTGCCGTTTCTTCGGCCGCGACCGCTTGCGCGGCTGGTGTGGCGGTGGCTGATACCGATTGTTCCGCTGGTGCTGCTCTTCGATGGCTTCGTCTCTTGTTTGCGCGCGTATTCGCCGGGGGAATTGCGGGGGTTGACGAGCGGGCTGGCGGAAGCGGGCTATCGCTGGAAAGCGGGATGCGTGAAGCGCGCGATTTGGCGGCTGCCGATTACATTTTTGGTGGGGTATCCGGAAGGCTGAAAATGCAAAGCAGATCCTCCGGTTTCTGGAGTCCGGTGGACTCCACCGGAGTCCCGACACCGGACCTCAGCCCCATTCGCAAAAGACGCGACTGGGTTCGGGATGACATCTGTCGATCGGACGGTTCATCACGGATGGCGGGAGCCGTCCGGAATGACAGCGTCGCCGCGGGGTGAGGCGGGGAAAGCTCCAGGGCCACTCACAAAGGGCGTGAGCGCGCCCTGGGCTACAAGGGACGGGTTCAGCGCGCGACTTTGCTACGAGCGCGGGGATTTGGCTTTGTGTTCGGCGAAGACGTCGCGGGCGGCGTAGAGGCCGTTGAGCGCGGCGGGGAAGCCGGCGTAAACGGCCATCTCGATCATCAGCTCGATGATCTCCTCCTGCGAACAGCCCACGTTGAGGGCGGCGTGAAGATGCGCGCGGAGCTGCGGCTCGGCGCCGCCTCGGGTGACGAGGGAGACGACGGCGGCGATTTCGCGGGTCTTCAGGTCGAGGGCCGGGCGGGAGTGAACGTCACCGAAGACGAACTCGGCGACGTAACGGGCCATGTCCGGCGAAATGCTGCCGATATTGTCGAGGGCCTGTTCGCCGACGTCGCCCATCATCTGTTTCAGTTTGTCGCGTCCGCGGCGGTATCGCTGATCGTCTTTCTGATCGTCTCTCTGATGGGGCGGCATGAGGGCTCCTTGGGTGGACCGTTCGGATTTCAGATTACAAATTCCACATTTCAGATTTCAAATCGCTGAGCTCAGAGTTTAAAAGAAAGCGTCCGGAGACGACAAATCCAGAGAGATCCTTCGCTCACGCTCAAGATGACAATCCCGAGGGTGCTGCAGCTTAGGGAGGGCCGAAGCGGTAGGCGGAGACGAGATCGGTGCTGGTGGCGTAGGGATCGGCGTTCTGATCTTCTTTGCTCATGGCGATGCGTTCGCTCCAGAGCTCGCGGAACGCGCCGGAGCGGGTCAGCAGATATCCATACACGGGATTCAGATAAAGGATATCCACGCAGCGCGAGCCGGCCTTGGCGGCCCAGCGCAGGCGTTCGATGAGTTCTTCGATCATCTCGCGCTCGAAAGGATTATAGAGATACACGAGGAGCGGCGTGCGCGGCCAGCGGAAGTCGAGAATGTCCTGATGGACGATGCGGATGGCTGTGCGCGCAGCGTGTTCTTGCTTCCATTTGGCGATATTGTCCGCGGCGATCCGCGCGAGTTGGTTACTGAGCTCCACGCCGATCACTTTGCGAAAGGGCAATTCGGAGGCGAGCAGGAGAGCGCGGCCCTTGCCGGCGCCCACGTCGATAAAACTGAAGGCTTGCACGCGCCCGCGCGCGGCCAGCGTATCGATCCAGCGGCGGCACATCTGGCGAAAGACGGAAGGCGCGACTGCGGAATAGCCGGTGAGGTAAGCGTCGTGAGGATGGCCGGTGACCAGATCGCGTTTGCTGACGTATCCACTGGTATCGAGCCCATGACGCTTATCGAAAGGATGATCGATATAGCGAAAGGGCAAAGTAGCGCGGACGGAGGCGATAGCTCGCATCACGATATGTCCAATCGATATCCAAACAAAGTGTGAAGCCAATAAGTTTTGCACAGGCCGCCTTGCGAGGCGAGCAGAAAAGGTTGACGGCTGTGGTATACTCTTCGTGTAAGAAAGTGCGCCCGGAAGAAACCTTCCGGGCTTTTTCGTTTTTAAGGGACTCGTAGGCGCAAAAGCGCGCGGGTTGCCAAGAGTTTAGAGGCCGCGTCTTTTTTCGAGCGCGAAGGTCACAAGGAGCGTGACGCTTCGCGCGGAGAGCGGCCATTTTTATTTGAGGAGCGGAGGTCTCGGATGCCTACTTATAGCAATACGACGCCGCCGAGCGCGATCTGGCCGGGGGATTCGGCGCAAGTGTGGAGCGCGGAGCAGCCTGCGGCCGGGAGCGGCGGGGCTTCGGCGAGCTCGCGGCTGGCGCTGGGCATGCAGCGAGGATCTCCCGGCGGATTTGCGGTCACGGGATTCTTCTCCGCGGCCCCTGGCTCGTTCGAGATCGACGTGCAAGTGAGCGACGTGGACTCCGACACACAGTACCAGACGGTGGCGAACGGCAACATCACGTCGGTGGACTCGACGAACCAAACGTTTCACTTCGATGGCTCGAGCGTGCTGGCGACGTTCGTGCGCTTGCTGATGCGCAGCCGCACGAATGCGGTGAACGTCACGGCAGACGTGCGCCGGCTGTAGCGGGATTTTGTTTAGGCCGAAAGAGCTGCGTTATGGCAACGCACTTTTTCGGCTCCACAACCTCATGAGGATGGGGGCTAAAAACCATGTCTGTGAACGGAGCATTTACGTCCAAGCCGGCGGCGACCGCCATCTCGACGGGAAATCCGAACGGCGGGCAGCCGCCGTATCCGACACATGGGCCGGCACCCACGCCGGCGGCGGATAACGTGGTGACCACGAACGCGAATGGGGCATTTGCCAGTCACGTAAGACCGCATTCGTGAAGCATCTGCTTTTCATCTTTCTGCTTTCGGAATGCGGGAGGCTGCTTTCGGGATGCGGGAGGGCGGTGCGTTACAACCCACCCTCGTTTGCTCCCGTCGATTGCGCGGTAATTCGCGCCGACAACCAGCTACGCACGGTGTGCTGCTTCGAGGACCAGTTCGGGACGCACTGTAGGTTCCTATGAGAAAACTTCTGCTTTGGCTGTGGCCCAAGCTGCGTGGGTTCTATGGCCGCTATGAATTGCAGGTGGATCTTCTGGACATGCGCGACTGGAAAGAGCAGACGGCTCCGGCGCAATCGGCGAGCGTGCCAGGGGCTCATAGCGTTCATCGATCGACGGGCATTCGCGTGCCTGGGGCGCATATCTGGATACCGCTTTTGTTTTTTGCCGCTTGGGCTCATGCCGCGCCGGCTCCCGACAGCATACGCGCGGTGCGCAATGCCTTCCGCGGCGACTCCAATCCTTTCCGAATGGGCGAACCCATGGAGCCGCAGAGCGGCGCAGAGCGGGACACGGGCAACTTCCGCTTCGACGGCTCGTATAACCTGCTGGTGAACTGCATCACGGGATGCTCGGCAAGTTCCGGCTTTGCGGATAACGGCGCATTCACGGTAGGAACGACTCCGATCAACATTGCCGGCGCTCTTTATACGACATCGACTCCGTCGATTTCGACTGGCAATGCAGGCCGCGTGCGGATGGATTCAAGTTCGTACCTTTACGTCGACTGCATCGTGGGATGCTCGGCGTCGGCGGGATTTTCGGACAATTCGGCGTTTACGGCAGGGACGACGCCGATTTCGATTGCCGGCGGCTGGTATTCGGCTTCGCCGACGAACTGCACGTCTGGCAATGCGTGCGCCCCGCAACTGACGATCGACCGCAAGCTCTTCGTGCAGACTTTTCAGGGCACCTCGCCGTGGGTGGTGAGCGCGAATGGCGGATCGTTCGCGGTGACGGGAACATTTTGGCAGACCACACAGCCGGTGAGCTGCACGGCGGCCAACTGCCTGTTTAATCTGACGCAATGGGACTCCACCGCGCTGGGCGCGCCATCGGCTTATGGCACTTCGCCCGGCGCGGTGAATGTGCCGGGGGTGAACGCCTATATCACAAACACCCCAGCCGTTACCGGTTCCGGGAATTTCACGGTGGTGCAGGGCGCCGGCTCCAACCTGCATATGGTCTGCGATTCGGGATGCTCGAGCTCTGCGGGATTCGCCGACAATAGCGCCTTCACCGTGGGCACGACAGCAATCAATCCCATCGGCGGCCTCTACGATACTGGCGCGGATCCCTCGATCTCTAATGGCAACGCCGGCCGGGCGCGCATCGACTCGCATAGCTATTTGCTGGTGGACGGCTCGCAAGTCACGCAGCCGGTAAGCGGAACCTTTTGGCAATCGACCCAGCCCGTCTCTTTGGCATCGCTCCCGGCTCTTGTAGCAGGGTCGGCCATCGTCGGCAAAGTGGGCATCGATCAGACGACGCCAGGGACGACGAATGCGGTTTCTGCGACGAATTTTCCTTCCACAGTGGATACGAATACAGGGAATGCCTCGGCCAGCACGATCCGGGAGGCTGTGGCGACGAACAATCCCGCAATTGCCAACTGGGGCCAGGGCGCGACGGGATCGGCGGCGCCATCGGGCGCGGTTTACATGGGCGGGAATGCGGGCGGGAATCTTACCGGGCAGGTGTTTTGCCCCAATACCTACGTCAACAACGGCCTGGCTTCGAGCGGCAGTACGCAGGCCGTGGCTCTTTCGAGCGGCAAGTCCATCTACATCTGCGATTTCTTCGTCAACACGGCGTCCACGACGGCGGTGAACGTCAAGCTGGTCTATGGAACTGGAACCAACTGCGCCACAAGCCCCAGCGACTTGAGCATTCTGGTGCCGATGCAAGCTCCGTCGAGTGTGGCGCCCTCCGGCCAGAACGTGACGCCTCCTGGAAATACTTTGTGGTCCACGCCCGCCTCTCAGGCCGTGTGCGTCAATTTGAGCGCGGCGCAGACAGTTAACGTGATGTTTCACTACACGCAGTTCTAAATGCTGCATCGCTTTCTAGCTCTGGGAACATTCGTGTGCCTGCTCTACGTGGTGGGGCAGGGGACGCTCACGACTACTGGGGTGGGGGTGTGGTTCGTGCCCTCTGGAGGAGGCGGGGTCTCCACTACGGCTGTTGTCACGCACGCACAAGGGCCAAGTACTGAAGCTGGGAACGTTACCACGCAAGTCAGCGGCACGACCACGGCGGCCAATTACAGCATTTGGTTTCCTCTGCCAGATGCGGTTCTCAGCGGCAATGGCGTGGTCGTGGCTTATCGTTATCACTCCACACCTCAGGAAGCGGCCACAGTCACCGACGATCAGAGCAATACCTATACGTGCATCTCCGAGGCTCACGATTCCACGAACAATTTCTGGATGGGCGGCTGCTATTCGCTGAATCTCACCAACGGCCCGCGCGTCATCAAGGTGACGCTGAACTCAGGGTGCGGGGCGACGGGATGTACGGATGGACAGGTGGAGGCGGGACAGCTTTACAACGTTACATCGTTCGATACCTCGTCTACGAATTTGAATAGCGCGACCACGACGCTTTCAGCAGGCTCGCTTACCACGGCACAGCCCTACGATCTGGTTTATCAGGCCGTCTCCATCACCGGCACGAAGAACACCGGCAGCACCAATAACGCGATGCCGACAATCACGTTCGGCTCGGGATGGAATGGCGTCGCCGCCGATCCTCGGGACGGCATAAGCGCGCAGTGGGAAGCGGCCGCAAGCGCGGGGTCGGTGACGCCATCGGAGACGGCGGGCAGTTCGGTGACGGCTCTATCTGTAGCGTTGGCCTTCAAATCCGGCAATCAAGGAACGCTGCCAAGTGGTATGTACATCGCCTGCCGGGGAAGCTACAACTCCGAGGAAAGCTCCGCGCTGACCTCGATTGCCATGCAGATGCCGTGCATGGCGGGGAATATGCTTCACACCGGAGCGCAGGGCGGCGAAAGCGGCGGCTCCAGCAACGTCGTCATCACCAGCGTTACGGACGGTTCAAATACTTGGGGCGAATGCACGCCGACCGGAACCTCGTGGAGCACGGTGCCGTGGGGCGATGACTGGTACGCAAGCAACGCTACCCTTTCTAACACTGAAGCTCCGACATTCAACCTGAATTGGCACGGCAACACTGGCGATGTGAGCCTATGGTGGGAAGCCGTCGCTGGAGCGAGCGCGATCCCCGGTTGTTCCGGCCATGCCGTACTCAATGCCTCCTCCGGCCCAACGCTCACCGGCACATCGGGAACTTTTACCAGCACTTATCAGCCCCAGGCCAGCTCTGCGCTCAACTTTGGTTTTGCCGGGGTGCAGTTCAATACGCTGGTTGCGATCTCTTCTCCGTGCGCCGCAGGCTTCGACGCGGTGATAAACGGCGGCGAGTCTGTAAGCGGGCCGTGGCAGCAAGATCAGAACAATCTACGCTCGCACTGTGCGACTTCCGGCAGCAATGCGGCGCAGAACTGGACGGGAACATTCACTGCTTCGACGCCAACTGTCGGCGGGTACGGCGGCTGGATCACGTCTTATCCGGCACCGGGAGCCACGTGGTTCCCGCAAGCCGTGCAGTGCAACGCGGCCAGCGCCACAGATTGCCAGGTCTCGATCACAGTGAAAGGCAACAATGACGCGCTGCTGATGGCGGCGCTGAATTACAACTCGACGGCGCGGACGTTCACGAAAGCCTGCCTTGATGGAAATACGACCTGCTCGACTGGGACGGCGCTTACGAATGGGACGAATTGCACGGCAGCAGGATCGGCCAGCCTTCCGGCTACAACCTGCTTCTACCTGTTCAATGTAAGCAGCGGATCGCATACGGTAACGCTGGTGCTTTCGGGCAGCGCGTCGAACATTGATTTCGTGGTCTACGAAGGGGCAGGGATATCCGCCTTCGATCTCGCCAACAATACCCATACGGGCAGTGTCTCCGGGGGGAGCGCGAGCGGTCCATCGATCACGACAACGGGAAATCCAGGCCTGGCCATAGCGATCATGGGCGTATCGGGAACGGCAACGGCATGTCCAGCAAGCGGGAATGCTTACAATGCGCAGCCTTCTGGGCTGAGCGGGCTTTTTGCGGACGGCGCCGGGGGGTATCTGGCTTTGGTGAGCACTTCGGCGGCCGCGCATTCACCGGCATGTTCCGACGCCAGCGGCACGTTTAATTCAACCAATGCAGCGTTCAAGTGACGATCATTCCGGCATTGCCGCTCGTGGGAACGGCAGTTCGGGGATTAAGACAACGGAGAGGTGGGTAGAAGCAGATGATACTCTCGCACAAGCAGCGGAACTGGCTCAGGAACGCTGCGTTCTTATGCGGCGTGTTGACGCTATCGATGCTGAGTTGCACGCCTGGTTTCTCGCAAGCGCCCAAGGGCACATTGCCAGCGCATCAGGCGACGCTTACGTGGACGAATCCAAGCGATCCTAGCGGCACGACCATTACCGGAGCGAATGCCTACCGCTGCCCCGGAACTTGCTCGCTGACCAGCGGGACATTTACGGTTCTCAATTCCGCTCCGATCACTGCAACGACTTATGCCGATACGGGAGTATCGGCAAACACGCAATACTCCTGGTGCGTGACGGGGCTGGTCACCTTAGCGACGGGACCTTTCGAGACGGCATGCTCGAATATCGTGACGGCCACAATCCCAAAAGACGCCGCCGGCGCGCCATCCGGGTTGGCCGTAGGAGTGCAGTAAAGAAATGAGGCTGACGTGAGCGCAAAAGAACAGCTTGTACTTCCATTTCCTGCTGGGCCGTTTTTTCCGGTCGAAGATGGCGAGGCCGGCGTTGGGGGCGATAACCATTCTTCCGCGAGCGCGGAACGCGGCGAGGGCGTGCGGGCGCCGGCGAAGGCGCGGCCGATTCCGCAGAATCGGCGCGAACTGGCGCTGGCGATTTTTGCGCAATGCGATCCGGTGGCGCTGGGCTGTGCCGTTCTGGAGAACGGCGACGACCGCGGCGCGTCGGTGAGGCTGCGCGGCTTGGAGATGTTTACGGAGTGGGCTTACGGCAAAGAGGATGCGGAAGAGGAACCTGAACCCACACGGGTGATTTGGGATTTGCCTCGTCGCGGCGAGCGCCGCGATGGGGCGAGCGGCGCGGATTCGGAGCGCGCGGGAGGAGGCGAAAGGTGAGCGCGTCCTGGAGCAAGCAGAGGATCGGCGAGGTGGTGGAGTTTGCGGGAGTGCTGGCATTTGCCGCCGGAGTGATCATCAGCGCGCAGCATTACGCCATTGGCGCGCTGCTGCTGGGCGGCACGGCGGCTTACGCCGTGGGCAAGAAGATGAGGGCTGCGTAGCCGCGCGAGGGCGCTTTTCTGGAACTTGTAAAGGACCAAGGCGCGCCTCCCTCGAAGAAAGGCGCCGAGTTTTACGTCGGCGATTACTACAAGGCATTCTCGCGCCAACAGGAGTTTCACGACTCGCAGGCGAAGTATCGCCTCTTTGGCGGGGCGGCGGGTCCGGGCAAAACGTACGCGCTGCTCTGGGAAGCGATTCGCCAGGCAACGAGCCATGACGGCGTGGACACGCTGCTGCTACGGCGCACGTTTCCGGAACTGGAAGCTTCGCTGATCACCTATTTTCGGCGCGACGTGCCGCGCGATTCCTATGACAACTATAACGAAGCCAAACACATCGTCACCTGGAAGAACGGCTCGACCACGCGCTTTGGTTATTCGGCGAGCGAGAACGATATCTACCAATACCAGGGCGCGGAGTTTCTTTTTATCGGCATCGACGAGCTCACCCATTTCACGCTGGCGCAATGGCAATTCCTGACCAGCCGCAATCGCTGCCGGATCTCGAGTGCCAGACCGTGCATGGCCGGGGCGACCAATCCGGGAAATATCGGGCACGCCTGGGTGAAAGCGCTTTGGGTGGACAAGCGGCCGGCGCCGGGGATGGACCGCCCCGGGCAATACGATCCGAACGACTATGCGTTCATTCGCGCGACGATTGCCGATAATCCGATCTACAGAGACGACGCCGAGTATTTGAAGTCGCTGAACGCGCTGCCGCGGCACTTGCGCCAGGCCTTTCTGGAAGGCGACTGGAATGTTTTCGCGGGGCAGTATTTCGATCTATTCGACGTGCGCCGGCACACGGGGAGGGCGGAACAACTGGGGCTCGGGCCGTGGTGGACACGTTGGATTTCGATCGACTGGGGGTTCGAGCATCCCAGCGCGGTCTATTGGCACGCGGCGCGACCGGGCGGGGGCGTGGTAACCTACCGCGAGTTGGTGCAGAACCATCTCTCGCCGCGGGATCTGGCGCAGGCCATCGTGAGTGCTAGCTCCGGTTTCGGGAGTCCGGTGGACTCCACCGGAGTCCGAAGACCGGACCGCACGGGCCCAGGTGCCGGCAGTGCGGATACCGAAAATATTAGCGAGATTTTTCTTTCGCCGGATGCGTTTGCGCACCACACTTCCGAATCGACTATCGCGGAGCAGATCGGCGACATGCTGGCGGCGAACGGCCTGCCGCGGCCGGCACGCGCCGACGACGACCGCGTGGGCGGCTGGATGCTGATCTACCAGATGCTCCAGAACGAGCAGTGGGTGATCGGGGACAGCTGTCCGCAATTGATCGAATGCCTGCCGACGCTGGTGCGGGATACGGCGAACGTGGAAGACGTACAGAAGATGGCCGGCGACGACCCGGCGGATAGCGCGCGCTACGGGCTGAAGTCGCGGCTCTCTCCGGGACGCGCGCCCATCGAGCAGCGCGTGGCCGAGCGGGTGAGCGCCAGCGATCCGACTTCGCGGCATATCTGGACGCAGAAGTTCGAGGGCGAGGAGCGGCGCGCGGCGCGCGGGAAGCTCCTGCCGCGGCGCTGGGGCAGATGACCGCCCGTGATTGACAGGGCGTGTAGTGGAGCATAAGATGCGCGGCCAAGAGGTTCTTCGCGTGCGCAGCGCTCTCCTTTTTCTAATTGGCGTGACCGCTCTGCTGACCGCTGTGCCTTTGCGCGCGCAGGAAAAGCCGCGCGTATTTATCGCGGTGAATGGCACGCGGCGCAGCCAGGGATATAAGGACCCGGTTTACAGAGACAGCACGGCCACCGTCGAAGACCGTACGGTGGAGGTTTCTCGGGACTTCGCCGACTCCTGCAAGGAAGTGACGGTCAACGCCAACCGCAAGAAAGCCGATTACGTCGCGCGGTTCAATTGGATGCCGGCGCGGACTCGTGTGGCTGTTTATCGTGCCGATGGCGACTTGGTGGGCGGGACAGAGAAACTGACTCTGGCGAGCGCGGTGAAGGGCGCCTGCGAGATCATGAAGAAAGACCAGCCGCAGACCGCGGCGACGACCGAAGGAAAACCGGATCCATCCGATTCCGCGAAGTAGCCGCTGAAGTTCTCCGCTTGCAATTCTGAAAGACGGACCTAAACGCACAGAAAGCTCGGGCTGTTACATCCAGCCTCTCGCAACCACGCGAGTGCCAACTCAAATAAACGCATGCTAATCGGCAACGTGATGAACTCCCTCGCGCGATGGCGCGAGGGGATGCGCGGCCGGTACGTACGGCTGTTGGAAGCGGAGATCGAGCGCTTACGCGCGGAGATCGGGCGGCTGCGCGCGGAGAATCGCGCGCTGCTGAATTCGCTGCTGGGCACGGCGGGCGTCCCGCCGATCGAGGCGCATCCGGCGCAGATTGCGCCGATACGGCGGCGGTCGTGGTCGCAGATCGCGGCGACGCGGGAGATCGAAGCGGCGCGCGAGGGAGTTGCGCGCGAGCGAACGTCGCGACCTTCGCAACGGCAAGCGGGGAGTTAGCACGCGACTAGCAGAGCGAAGGCTGAAAGAGAGATTCTTCGCGCTTCGCGCTCAGAATGACAACTTTCGGAAAGACCGGCTAGTGGAGCATGTTTCTAGCCCTAAGCGCAGGATGACAACGTTTCTGGACGCCGTCTGGCGAGGCAGTCGTTTCTACTCCTAGACACCCCTAAGCATCCGTATTGAGCAAGCAAATCGACGAGGACCGATGGGCAACACTGAAAACGCGATCCTGAAAGATACGCAACGAGGCGGGACGGTGGAAGCCGACGGCAATGCACCGACGGAATCGGTACAGCTCGGCGGAGTTTCGCTGGCGCTCGATTCGCGGAACGATCCGCAGGCGGCCCTGGGGCCGAATAACGAACTGCTGGAGCAAGCGGCGCCGCGGCTGGTGAACGCGCTGCGGGAACTGGTGGTGAAGTTTCGGGAGGAAGGGATTGTCGCGCGGCGGCACGAAATCCGGCGCATCCGGCAAGCGCGGCTCTTCTGGCAAGGGTTGCAGTACGCCTTTTGGAATCCGCAGGACATGAACTGGCACCTGCCGTGGGAAGCGAAAATCTACGACGACTCTTCGCTGGCGGAGATGCCGCGCTACCAGTTCGTCACCAACCTCTACCAAGCGTTCGGGCTGTCGTTTGTGTCCGTGATCAGCCAGGACGTGCCGGCCACGCGGTTCTATCCGCAATCCACGCTCAGCGAGGCCGATATCGAGACGGCGAAGGCGGCTTCGCAGGTTGCCGACCTGATCGAGCAGAACAATCGCGTTCAGCAATTGCTGACCAGCCTGGGATTTTTTCTGTGGACGGATGGGAAGATCGGCGGCTACGTGCGGTACGTCGCCGACGGGCAGCGGTTTGGCTGGCGCGACGAACTGCTGCTCGAGGAGCGCTGGGTGCGGATGGGGCGGGATGCCTACGTGTGCCCCAAGTGTGGCGCGGAAACGGAAGTCGGCGACGAGGTCACGCCCGAACAGCGGAGAGATTCTTCGTGCCTGGAAAGCGGCCCTCAGCATGACGCCCTTCCGCAGGCGCGGACATCATCGACGGCGGCAACGTTTCTCGCGGGAACGATCTGCGCGGAGTGCGGGGCGGCGCTGGGGTCGAAGGATTTTCGCCCGGCGCCGATGGCGCCGGTGCCGCAAAGCGTGGGCACGCGGCGCGTGGCCAACGGACAGGAAGTGATCTCGATTGTTGGCGGGCTAGAGCTGAACACGCCGGTGTGGGCGAACGAGCAGTACGAGTTCCCGTATCTGCAATGGCAGATGGAAGTACACCGGGCCAAGCTGAAAGCGGCTTTCCCGCAGGCGGCGGATAAAATCCAGACGGGCGGCCCGCAGGCGGCCGACGATATCTATGCGCGCGCCACGCGCGTGGCCGTGGCGCAGGGCATGCCCACGACGCATCCAGGCGACGCGCTCTTCAACCTCATCACCTTCTCACGCACGTGGATCAGGCCGTGGGCTTTTTACTCCATCGAAGACACCGGGGTGCGCGACCAGCTTCTGCAGATGTTTCCCGAGGGCTGCTACGTGGCCTTCGCGGGCGAAACGTATTGCGAATCGCGCAACGAAACGATGGACGATTGCTGGCGCGTAATGCACGCGCTGCCCGGCGACGGGCAGAATCGCCCCAGCGTGGGCGATTCGCTGATCGAAGTGCAGGAGCGGTACAACACGCTCTCCAACATTCAGGCGGAGACGTACGAGTACGGCATCCCACCCATCTACGCCGATCCGCAAGTGCTCGATTTCGACGCGCTCTCGAACCAGACTGCCGAGCCGGCGGCACACTATCCGGCGCGCGCGCGTCCGGGAATGTCCCTGGCGGACGGATTTTTCCAGCCGGCGCCGGCGCAAGTGCCGCCGGACATGCTCCGTCACCAGCAGGACCTGATGGGACCGATCGCGCAATTCCTGACCGGGCTTTTTCCGGCTGTGTTCGGCGGGGAGATGGAGAACGTCAAGACGGCCAGCGGCTACGCGATGGCTCGGGATCAGGCGCTGGGGCGGTTGGGTTTGGTGTGGCGGCGGCTGAAGAGCTTTTATTCCGATCTGATGCTGCTGAGCGTCGATTGCTTCCGGAAGAATCGGCCTGGCGACGTGGAGATTCCGTTTCTCGGCGCAGGCGGCGAATTCGAGGCGCGATTCATCCGCCTGGCCAACCTCAAAGGCAATATCCAGGCGCATCCGGAATCCGACGAGACTTTTCCGCGGCTGAAATCGCAGCAGCGGGCGGTTCTGCAACAGCTGATGAGCAATCCCGATCCCACGATACAAGCGGCGCTGCGCGAGCCGGCGAACCTCGGGTTCGTCAAATCGCTGGTGGGGTTGAGCGAACTAGTGGTGCCGGGAGACGATGCGCGCAACAAGCAGTTGCGGGAGATCCAGCTTCTTTTAGCGGCCGAAGCTCCCCTTGCCGGGGACTTCGGCCTGGGTGCCGTGACCTCTCCGCAAATCCGATCTACGGTTCCCGTCGACGAGTTGCTGGACGATCACGCCACGGAGTTCGAGGAGTGCAAGCGGTGGGCCAGTTCGGACGCCGGTCAGATTGCGCGCGCGCAGAATCCCTCGGGGTTCGCCAACGTACACGCGCACGCTAAGGAACACGCCGCGGCCCTGGCGCAGCAGCAGGCTCAAGCTCAGGCGCAGGCGGCGCCGCCGGCGGGTGCGGCTAGTGCGGCGCGGCCGAAGACGCAAGGGCAGAGTTGAGTGAGGAGATAAACGATGCAGCAGGGAAGCAATGCGGGCGGCGGCCTGGCCGCGCGCACCGCGGGAATGAGCGACGAGCAGATCCTGGATCTCGATCTGGCGCAGTTTGCCGCAGGAGCTCCGGAGATTGCGCCGGAGGCGGCGGGCGAGCCCGATCTGTGGGACTTGCCGGCAGCGCCGACTTCTTTGACGGCCGGGCCGCTTGATGGCCAAGCGCCCGGCCTGGGCGCCCTAACTCCTGTGCCGGGCGCAGAGGGAACGCCCGGCTTGCATGTGCAGCCCGTCTCCAAGTCGACGGGATGGGATGCGCAGGGCGAGCCGGCGTGGCTGAAGCAGCTCGAGGCGCAGCCGGCGGCCGCGGCGGAAGCGCGGCAGTGGCGCGAAGCGGCCAACGACGTGGCGGCGCTGGACGCCGCTTACTTTAGCGGCGATCCGGGAGCGCGCGGCGGTCTGGCTGCACGGCTCTATGAGAGCGATCCGGGGGCGTTTCGCGAGATGCTGGCGGAAAGCGCGCGCATGCTGGCATCGCGCGATCCGCAAGGGCTGGCGGAGCTGGCGCGGCAACTGGGCATGAACGAAGCGCAGGCCGCTCCCGCGAAGTCATTGGCGCAGGCGGCGCGAGCGCAGGAGCTGGCGACGGCTGTGCAGAATCCTGCTTCCGGCGGCCTTCGAGGCAATGCGGGCAACGAGGCGAGCGCCGAGGCCTCATTTCCCGCGGAGGCTTACCGCACATTTGAATCCGCAACCAATCAAGACGTGGCGCGGCAGACGCGCGAGGCCATCGACCGCACGCTCAGCTCGACGTTGCCCGAAGGCGTCAGCGACGGCGCGAGGCGGCGCATTGGCGACGACGTGTTTCGCGAACTGCACACCACGCTTTCCGCCGACCGCGACCTCAGCCGCCAGGTGGGCGAAATCCTGGGCGGCTGGCGCTTCGACGGCGCAACGAAACAGCAGATCGTATCGCTGATCTCGGGGAGGGCGCGGGCGGCGATGCCGGAAGTGGCGCGGCGGGTGGTGGGGGAGTGGACTTCGTCGGTGCTGGCTTCGGATCGAGCGCGCGCGGCGCGCGTGGATGCGGCGGCGGCGCGACGGGACATCACCGGCGGGCGGCTTCCCGAGGCGATTCCGGCGAGCGCGCTGCGTCCGCGGAATATCGATTACTCGCGCATGAGCGACGAGCAGATTCTCGAGCTGTAAACGCTTTTCGGCGTAACCGTCCTCATCCTCGTTTTACATTCTCGGAAAAGCAGATCCCTCGGCGCGGCCCTTGGCCGGCCTCGGGATGACACGGTCTTTTTCTTGGCCGAATTTCGTCGCAGTACCCGCAAACATAGGACGCTGGCCATCCCCAGCACGCGGACATTTTTCCATGGCGCGCTTTGCGCCTGGGCGCCGCGTGCCTGGGACCCGGGCCGCGCGTCCACAATGAGCGGCACAAGCCAAACAAGGAGAAAACACGATGGCGCAAATGCAGAACACGCAGACCATTGCGCTGCAACTGGAGAAGGTGCGGGACAAAGTGCCGCTGCTATACGAACGCGACGACGTCCTGCTCAGCATGATCCAGCAGCGCGGAGACGTGGAGAAAGTCAGCTCGCGCAATATGCGCATTCCGCTGCAGCTCGTACCGGGCGGCAAGGCGGGATCGTATAACGCGGACGGCGGGGACCTGGGCCGCGGGTCGGGGACCAGCTACGACGTGGCGCAGGTGTCGCCGATCTTCTTCCGGTTCGCGGTGGAGATCAGCAAGCTCGTGGACTACGCCACGAACGCGCGCGAGAAGGCCATCGAAAACGCGGCCAAGCGCGAAGTGGCCAACGGCATGAAGCAGTTCCGGGCGTTTCTGGATAAGGTATTGCAGACGGCGGGGAACGGAGTGCTGGGGACCATCGGTTCGGTGGGCGGCACCACCCTGACGATGAACACTCCTCCCGGGGCGGCGCTGGTTTACGTGGGCCAGACGATTCAGGTGTACGACACGACCCTGACCACCAACCGGGGCTCGTGCAACGTGGTCAGCGCCGATCCGATCAGCACGACGCAGACGATCGTCGTGGACGCGTTGCCGGGCGGAACCGTGGCCACCGACGTGATCGTTCACGACGGGCTTTCGGGAGCGCAGCCCACTTCGCTCTACGGCATCAAGTACCACCAGAACAACGCCACCACCGGCACGTGGATGAACCTGAACCGGGCCACCTATACCCAGCAGTTGCAGACGCCGCGGGTGAATGCGGCGAACTCGGCGCTGGTGCCGGGCTACGTGCGGCTGGCCATCAACAAGGTCCGCAAAGCCCTGGGCATCGGCCAGCTCGGGAAGCTGATCGCCTACACGTCTGTGGAGCAGGAACACGCCTGGGAAAATCTGGGCATCACCATCAGCCAGGTGATCAAACAAAACGCGGCCGGCAGCGCCAACGATCTCGATCTGCTTTTCTCCGGGCGCAAGACGATGTCGGGCGTGCCCATCAAGTCGTCGATCAATGCCGATCAGACTCGCGTGGATTTTCTGGACCTCTCGCACTGGGGGCGCGCGGTGATCAAGGACATCGATTTCTTCGAGGTGGGCGAGCAGACGGTGTTCCCGATCTATGGAACTTCGGGAGGGCTGTCGGCGGCGTTCATCTTCTACTTCGACACCGGCTTCCAGGTGTTTTCCGATTCGCCGCGCAGCGGGGCGTATGTCGACGGGCTGGCTCGTCCGACGGGCTACTAGAACGCAGTTTGTTTGAGCGCGGAAAGGGCCGTGACGGCACGGCCTTTTCGCGCCCCAGAAAAGCGATAAGCGTCAGTTCGCTCACCGGAAGAGGCGGACCTGCACAATGCCGATTGTCAATGGCAACTACTACATGAATGGCGAATACGGCTAGGGATTGGAGCAGGCCCGCATCGGGGATGCCTTCCCGGGACTCGCGGATCAGAGCGGCGCCGGCAATTCCTGGGTGGATCGGCTGATCGATCATCTGACCACGCCGCGCTCGGCCAGCGAGCCGCCTCCGCCACCTGCGCCGCTCGAAATGCCGCCCGAAGCTTACGACGACATGAAGATCAACCAACTGACGGTGCGGCAGGTGGCGAACATCGTGGCGAATGAAAACCATGACGTCACGCCTGGTACCTCTTCAGAGGAAGAACTGCAAAACGCCAGGATCATGCAGGCTCATACGATCATTAACGCCGACCGTAAGTACGGGGAGAATAGAGATCGCCTTGCCGGTACAGCTTCTAATGAAGTAACCCCTGAACTCGAAAACTCTCCCCAGTATCAGCAAGCACTGAGTGCAGCCCGGACTGCATTTCAGCAGCAGCTCTCCGGATACGATCCAACAGGCGGCAGGATGCATTTCAACAATCGGACCAATCCGTCGACTGGATTGCATCGCATTGGTAGTGCCAGAGTTGTACCGTTTGGCAAACCCTTCGGCCCGTTCCAGCTCGGCTCAAAGCCGGTGTACACAGATATTTATGAGAACCCACCCGAATGAACCGCCGTCATTTCCGCACGAACAAATTCTTCGCGGATTCAATGCAGGCGGCTTGCATGGAGCCAGGCCGTTCTGGTTCCAACGGGCAAACCTCAAAAGTTCCAAACACTTGGACTAAGCCGGACTGAATGAGTTTCCGGATATTTGGAGGGAATTCAGGGTCCTCATTGTCAATAGCCAGTCGATTGCCGCGCCAGAGAGAAGGACCACTGTAAATGCCCAAAAGATGACTGGTGCCGATCCTCCATAAGCGGTAGGCCGGAGTCCCCTCATATTCCTCGAGGCGGCCACGAGTCCAGTAGCACGTTGCGGCGTTTTCGGGGGTTTTGCAGGGAATCTTGCGCTTGGGCGGAGACTGCGGAACGGCTTGTGTCAACGTCGCCAAAAGCAGGAGCGCGGCGGCGGCAAGTGCGTAGCGCATGGGCAGAACCTAGCACAACGTAATACCTCCCACAAGCTGAGCCGATGCACAAAGACACTAAATGATTCGCGTTATCCGAGAGCAGCACGTGGCAGCTTCTTCAGGACGCAAGAGAGCTGCCTTAGTTCTGCACAGCCAGGAGTGGCTGTGCCACGCGCGATGATAACTGTGATTCGGGAGCAGCACGAGGCGCCGGAGAGCGTCGCCAATCGACTAGCGCTCGCCGGCGGGTACAACAGATTCGGCGAACCGAACTACCGCGCCGTGTGGGGATGGTCGCGGCTGGCGTGGGTGGGCGGGAAGTGGGAAGACCGCAACGCGGCCGGCGAGCTGGTGCGCGAATGCGTGGAACTGCGGCACGTGCCGAAGTACGCGCCGCACGACCGCTGGCACATCGAGCGCTGGCTGCCTCCGGAGGCCTACGGGTCGCCGCGGGCGTGGTACGCGCAGACGCTGGAACGCGGAGACGCGCTGGCCGCCGCGAGCATTCCGGCGCTGGGGCCTTATCCCGAGCGCGGCGAATACGAGCATTGCGTCACGCTGGAAGACTCGCACGGCCAATTCGTGCAGCTCACGCCAACCGTGGCGGAATATATCGCGCAGGCGATCGAATCCGGCCGGCGCGCCAGCTCGGCGGAACGGCGCAAGGCCATCGAGGAGCGCGAGCGGCGAAGCGAGCGCGAGTACGACAACTGGGCCTGGGATGTGCTGGATAGCGGCTGCCCGGCGTTTCACGGGATGCCGTTCGTGGGAGTTTTGTAGAAGGAAAAGAGGGAAGAATGGAAAAAGCGACCAGCGCGGTGATCGTCAATCTGACCGAGCAACACTGGATCTTGCATCGCAGCTACGGCACCTATCGCGTGCGCGGCTGCGAGAGCGGCGAAGCGTACGCCTTGACGCGCGTGGAACGGCGCAAGGCCGTGATGGATCTGGGCGACAAGCGCACGCACGAAGTCCCCATCGCCGCCGATGAGATCGCCGCCGATCTTTGCCGCGAGATCAACGCGGACGGAGGCGACGAAAGCTTCTTTGGCGTTTTCGCGGCCGAGGGCGAAACGCCCACGAGCGGGGAGCTGCGGCAGGCGCGCGAGCGGTTGACGGCGTTTTATCGCCGGCTGGTGGCGGGCGCGGACCGCGAATGGGAGCGCTCGCATTCCTATCTCTTCATCAACGATGTGGAGCGGCGCGCGGCGCATCATCTGGGACTGGAGAAGGAGTGGTTCTACCAGGCGCGCGAGACGGTGGAGTGTCCCGCCTGCGGAGAGAAAATCAAGCCAGGGGTGGCCGTGTGCCGAACCTGCGGGGCCATTCTGGATCGAGACAAGGCGGCCAGCCTGGGGCTGGGGGCTAAGGGTTTAGAATCGACGGCCATCGCGCCGGCTACAGCTCCGGTGAAGGCGATGAGTCCAGCCGCCATTTCCAACGCTTGATGCCGGCGAGGTCCACACGGAGACAAAGATGAAATTGTGGAAGAGACGTGATCGATTCCGCGCTGCGTCGGGGGCTTGGGCTGCGACGACGGCCGCCGCTTTTGTGGCACTACTGTTTGCCGCGTGGGCGCCGCAGGCGCGCGCGCAGGGGGCGCGGAAAGACGACGTGGTGATCAATGGGGCAGGGCAGCCGGTGGGCGGCGCCAGCGTCGCGATCTGCAACTCGACCGCGACCATCGGCACCAGCACGACTCCCTGTTCGCCGCTGGCGACGATCTACACCGACGCTACGCTGGCCACTCCGGCGGCGAATCCGTTCACCGCGGATGGACTGGGGAACTACGGCTTCTGGGCGCCGCCGGGAACCTATCAAGTGCAAGTTTATGGGCCCCAGATTGCCACTACGCTGAAAACCGTAGTGCTTCCCTGCGTGCCAGGAAGCAGCTGCGCCGGCGGAGGAGGGAGCAGCCCGAACGCCGCGATGAAGCCGGGTGCGAGCGACGCCGTTCAATATGTATCGCCGAATGGGAACGACTCGAACGACGGGCTGAGCATGGGGACGGCCAAGCTGACGATCATGGGCGCTTATGACACGCTCGGCCAAGGCGGCGGCACGATCTACATCACCGGCTCGAGCACCAGCTACTCGTCTTGCACGTCCACGGCGGGGCAGGGGATTTGGATCATGGGCTCGGCCGACCCGAACTACTCCAGTCCGCCGGCCGGCTGGAGAAAGATGAAACTCGGAGGGCCGGTCTATTTTGTCGGCCTAAGCGCGAATACCAGTCCAGCCGCTTCCACGACCAGCTGGACGACGATTGTGAATTGCGGCAACAACACCAATCCCGGCGTGTGGCTCTCCGGCGTATCGGGAGTGACCATCAGCCGGTTGCGCATGGTGAGCGAATCGGCGCGGGTTTCAATGGACTCAAACGGCGGCAGAAACAATGCCACGAATCCTTCGGCGCAGATCGAATTCGACCATGACGATTTCCGTTCGGACTGCTCTACGTGCGGGCCGGCGATGGACGTGGGCGGCAACATGCTGTGGCTGAACGTGCACGACAGCACGTTCGAGAATGGCGCGATCGCCAATTGGTCGGTGAGCGCGAATTCGAGCCAGGCTTCCAATATCTCCATCAGCAATGGCGGGGGCTCCGGCCCGATTGGGCTGCTCTACTTCACGCAGAACTTCTTTTCGGGCGGCGGCGGGCTGCGCTTCGACGCCAATACGAACAGTTCGGCGAGCGTCTACGCGGCACACACGCTCATGGAAGGCGCGGGCGCCTGCCAGCCGGTGTACGAGATCATCAACGGCGGAACGTTCGCGGCCACCTTCGACGTGCAGGGGGGATTCTCCGACTGCGGGGCCAGCCCGCCCTTCGTCAAGGTGGCGGCGGGAAATCAACCGTGCCAAACCAGCGTGCGCGGCATCAACCAAGGCGGCCAGGTTCCCGGGCTCGAGGGGCCGCTCACCGTGGGCGACGCGATTTGTCCGGGTGAGAATCCTTCCAGCGGCGTATCCACTTCCGACGCGGGCGTTCCCAGCGCCGGCGTCATTCCCGCGGCCAAAGGCCAGAGCGGCGGCACCTACGGAACATCGCAGAACGCGGACGCGTACCGGCGTTCGTTTGCGCCGAGCCTGGTGCGCTTCGCCAACACCGCCAATCAACTTCCCTCGACGTGGACGGCATATCAGGGCAGCGGCCAAACGCTGACACCGATTCAAGGGCCCGGCGATCCGGCGGGGAGCACGAATGCCGCTACTCTATCCTGCACGGGCCAAAGCGGATTCGGCTGCAGTTACTACGCGTTCGATTCCAACATTACTTTTAATGCCGGGGATTACGTGTACGTGGGCGCTTGGATGCAGGCGGCGAGCACGGCCGGATTCGGCAGCGGCAGCGCCATCGGCGTGATCTTTCCGTTTGGCAATAACCCAACCATGCGGCAAATGACCGGCGGACCCGCGGGAGTGGGAGGGGCGTTCAGCGCAGGCACGACGCAACTGTCGTCATCGCCGTACTTCCAAAATGACGGCAACTGGCAATACGTGTGGGGCTTGAGCAAGGTAACGGCTCCTTTTAGCGGGGCCAGCGGAACCGTATTCGCTTTCGCGTTTCAGCCGGGCTATCCCATCAACGTTTACGCGCCGATGTTCATAAGGATTCCCGCGTCGAGCGTGGCCGTAGTTTCCGCGCCCACGTTTTCGAGCGCTTCCGAATCCGGAAACATTGTCACGTTTACGACCAGCGCCGCGCATAACCTGAGCAGGGGCGAGCCGATCGTCGTCTCGGGATGCAGCGTCGGCGGGTACAACGGCGAATTCGTTCTCGGAAACACGATCTCGTCGACGACATTCACCGTGTACAACTCCGCGACAGGGCTGGGCTCGCCGACCGGCTGCGTCATCACGCCGGAAAACGATAGCGAAGTCGCGGACTGGGCCAACAATCTCAAACCTTATTCCGATAAATGCTCCACGGGAGTTTTGTGCGGAGTGGTGAGCAATCCGGCGATCTCCGCGTCTGGGCTGAACAACATCGTCTTCGTGGATGGGGTGATGTACACGACGATTCAGGCGGCGGTGAATGCGCTGCCATCCTGCACGCAAGATTCCGTGATGTTCTCTCACTGTGGCAGTGTGTGGGTTCCCAACTCAACAACCATTGCATCCGGTCAAGAAGTAAGCGTGGGCCCTTGGGTGCAGATTCACTTCTTGCCACAAGTTTTAATTACCTATACCGGGTCAGGTACAGCCTTCACGTGCGCGGATGCACCAACCAGCTATAGCGGCGGGGGCGGTATTTACGATCTACACCTGGTCGGGACATCCTCTGGCGCCGCTGGCATTCTGAATAACGAATGCACCTGGTTCCATCTGGAACACGTCGAGGTACAGGGTTTCACGGCTGGCGCTGGCATTCTCTACGAAACCACGCAACGATGGACCGAAGAGACTACTTGGATAGACGTGCGCGCCAGCAATAATGCCAAGAATGTTGATTTTCAGGATAACTGCGCAGGGCACGCGGGCTGTGGGAGTTTTGCCTATTCGCATGTCTACCACGCTGTTTCAACGCCAAATTCGTCCACCGATGGCTATGTTCTGGAAAACGATTCGATATTGACCGGAGATGTGGACTTAAATTGCTTCCTTCTTCAGAGCGCTGCTTGTCTGCACCTGAAAAATACGTCGGTCCTCTACTCTGCCCGGGGCTTTATATCGTCGGAACTTACCGGCGGAGCGACATCGGCAAACGGAATAAAGACGGATAGTGGAACGCAGTTTTATCCCAATCTTTTCGGCGAATCGTATGTGGGGGCTGCAATTACGGACTCGTTTGCCTCCGGCACCGTTGGGGGCAGTTCGACCACAAGCAGCATCATGGTGGGCGGAGGGCTAAAGTTCACGAATCTGCTGTTGTCGGCCACTGCGCCGACGATCTCTTCGGGCTTCGGTACCTCTCCGAGCATCGTGCAGCAAAACGGCACGGCAGCGTTTGAGGTCAACGTAGGCACGGGCGGATCGGCTACGAACGGCGTAATCGGACTGCCCACCGCGGCGAATGGCTGGAGCTGCACGGCAATCGATATGAATACGAATGACGTGACACGCGAGACGGCGTTCACAACAACAAGCGTGACGTTAACAGCGGCTTCGGCCTGGACCGCGAGCGACAAGCTGCTGGTAAACTGCGGAGCGTTCTAGTTCCAGGCGAAGCGAACATTCAGCCACTGCCCTGGCATTCAACTTTTTCTACTCGTTATGCATAGCCTCGAATTATGGGCCAAGGGCCTCCTGGCCGCGGGCATTGCCGGCGCTGCCAATGGCGTGATTACGGGTTTTGCCGCCGTGGGCATCGATCCTCAGCACTTCAATCTACAGGCGGGACTCAAGCCCACACTGGCGATCGCGGGCGTGAGCGCCGTGATGAGCGGGATCATCGGAGTAGCAGCGTATCTGAAGCAGTCGCCACTGCCGCCCACGTCTTGAAACCAAAAAAGGGCGTTATGGGCCGACACGACGGCCATTGTTTGGCTCGAGGATCGCAGCGGCTCATGGCAAAAGGATTGCGCAATCGTCATGCGCGATATCCGGCAGCTCGCGCGGACTACGAACGCACGCGCATGCAACCGCCGAGGAGCGCGCCTAGGAGCAAACCATGCCCATTGTTGGATCGACGGCCTACAACACGGCCTCGCAGGCGACATCTCTGGTGCGTTCGCTGCTGAACGACGCGGCGGGAAATCTTTTCACTGACACGGTACTCATCCCGTACGCCAATTCGGCGTATCGCAAGGTGCAGCGCGCGCTGGCGAACGTCGGCTCGGGCGGATTCCTGGCCGACGACGCGCTGCTGGTGGTTAGCGCCGTAGCCAGCACGGATCCTTCGGCGCAGGTTTGCATCACCGATGCCACCGCGCCGCCCAATCAATTGCCGATCGATTTACTTGTACCCCTGAAATTGTGGGAGCGCCCCAACGGCTCTTGCGACGATTTCGTGGAGATGACCGATCTAACCAATCACGGCGGGCTGCCGTCGCAACCGCAGGGATTGAATCTCCAATACTGGGAGTGGCGCGCCGACGGGCTTTATTTTCTGGGGGCGACGCAGGATACGCAGCTTCGCCTGCGCTACGAGAAGGCGCTGGCGGCATTCGTGGACGGCACCAGCCCGGTGCTGATTCGGGACGCGATCGAGCCGATCGCCTATTTCACCGCGGCCATGGCCGCGGCGGCCCGCGGAGCGCCGCAGGCGGCTCGCTGGGACGACGCCGGCAGCGAGGCGCTCGAGGACTTGCTGCTGCGCGCGACGCATCGAGAGCAGCGCGGCGGGCGGCGCCGTCGCCCCTATACGTGGCGCCAGGGCTACGGGCCGATCGTTTAACGCGTCCCGGGCGCGGCGCCGAGAACAAATTCGGAAGCGGAGGGAAGGGAAATGGCTCTTGCCATCAGCATTACAAGCATCGACTTCGGCGGGGATAATCTCTACGTTCACGGCATGCTGACTCCATCGGGAAGCTACAGCACGGGCGGAGACACGCTGGATTTCACGACCGTGGCCAGCCAGATCGGCGCGAGCCAGGCGCCTTTGCAGGTGTGGGTGGGCGGCACGACGGGAGACACTTACGCCTTCGTTCGCGCCGGTTCGCCGACACTGGCGAACGGCAAGGTAAAGGTGAACACCGCGTCCAACACCGAACTATCGTCGGGCGCCTATCCCGGGCGCATCACCGGCGACGCGAACATTCAGATCGAAGCGGCGTTCAGCAAATTGATTTAGGCGCGGCTTCCCGCTCAAAACGAAAAGAAGATCAGGGGAGTGGCATGAGCGTGCTGGGCACAGTGGATGCGCCGCTGGATATGTTTGGCGGGCTGGTCACGGACGTGGCTCCGGCGGATCTGCCGGCCGGAGCTTCGCCGGATTGCGCCGACGTGGCCTTCGTGCCGGGCGCGGTGAAGACGCGGCCGGGGCTGCTCTCCATGTATACGGCGATTGCGGGCAACCCCACCATCAATTACCTGAAAACGTACATTCAGCCGACCCTCGCCCAAACCTTGCTGGCGCTCGATTCGGCCGGATCGCTTTGGGGCGAGCTTACGCCGGGCACGCTGACGCAGATCAATACCGGGCCGGGCGGAAAATTCATCGCGCCGAATTGCCGGGCGAAATCGACCACGCTTTTTGGCCGCGAGTACATCGCCTTTCACGACGGAAAATTCGGAATCGATATTCCCCGGCAATATGACGGAATGAATTTCGATCGCGTGAGCCAGGTGGGACCCGGCGCGGGGCCATTGACCGCCTTCGACGCGCCGGCGGAGCCCGTATATACGCTGGCCAACGCGCCCACCGGGGCGGTGCGCAATAACAACCTCGTCACGATCACCACGACTACCGCCCACAATTTATATCCCGGCGCGACCGTGCTGATCGCGGGCGTGGTGGACGCAACGTTCAACGGGACCTTCGTGGTGCAGTCGGCGCCATCCACGACAACGCTTACCTACCAGCAGCTCGGCGCGGCGAGCAATTCCGGCGGCAGCTCGGGAAGCGCGACGGCGACGCTGGCGCCGCAGCTTTCGGCCGGCGTGCATCAGGTGAGCGTTCTCTTTCAAACGCGGCAGGGTTATCTCACACAGCCGTCGCCGCCGGTAACCTGGACCGCGTCGGGCGGGCGCCGGGTGCAGCTGACCGGCATCCCGCTGCCGCTCAGCGACGCGAACGTGGTGGCGCGCGTGCTGGCGTTCACGCCGGCGGGCGGCGCGTCCTTTTATTACACGAGTGGACTCGAACGCAGCCCGCAGATGGTTATCGCGGACACTTCGACCACAACGGTCACTCTCGATTTTTCCGATACGGCTTTGCTGGCCGGGACGCTGGCCGATTCACTTTTTCGCCTGGTGGAACTGGGGGAATGCGCCGGGGTGATTGGCTACTCCTCGCGGCTTTTCTGGTGGGGCGAGCGCAACAAAGGCGATAACTTCGAGAATCTGAGCTTCGATGGCGGGTTTGTGTCGAGCGGCGCGGGCGTGCGGCCGCCGCTGGGATGGACGTCCGACAACGTTTACGGCGGCTCCGGTGCGAGAGCCTTCAGCGCGATCTGGGGCGGCGCGTGGGAGATCACCGGCGATGGCGTCGCCAACGACAAGGGCATGATCACCCAAAGCGCCTATCTCGATTCCGACGGCGTGCCCATCATCGAGCCCAACGCCGGCTATTCGGTGCGGTTGCGCGCGATGATCGATCCGAACGCGCCCACCACGTCGGGCACGGCGCACGTGCATCTTTACAGCGCCTCGCAAGGCATCGATACGGGCTTCGACGTGAGCGTTTCGGCCATGACGACGTCATTTCTCGAGTTCATCGGCGTGCTCACGACGGGTGTGGTTTCGCCTGTGCCAGCGGATCTGCTGCTGCGCGTCTATGCGGACGGACTGAGCCTGGGCGGCAGCGTGATCGTGGACAACATCGAGATTTTCCCCACAGCGCGGCCTTATAACGCAAGCATGGTGCGCGCCAGCAAGACGGAGGATCCCGAGAGCTACGACGGCGTCGATGGGCTGCTCTCGGTGGAGGAAAATAACGGCCAGGCCGTGCGCTCCGCCTTTATCCTGCGCAATCAGCTCTATTTCGTGAAGGAGCACTCCATCTATTCCACGGCCGACGATGGCGTCAATGAGCCCGCCGACTGGACCATCAGCGAAGTTTCCAACACCGTGGGCACGCCGTCGGTGGATGGCGTGGATACCGGTGAAGACTGGGCGGTGATCGCCGATCGTTCCGGGCTGTATCTTTTCAACGGCGGCGAGCCCATAAAAATATCGCAAGAGATTCAGCCGCTCTGGGACACCATCAACTGGCAGTACGGCCACACGCTCTGGGTGCGCGTGGATACGCGCGCCAAGCGCATTCTCGTGGGCGTGCCCATCGCGCCGGCCACGCAGCCGAACCTGGTGCTGGCGCTCGACTACCGCTCGCTTTCCACCGCTTCGGAGATCGCTACGTATGCTTCGGTGCAGAGCAGTTCCATGACCGGGCGGATGATCTACGTCAGCCGGGCGCGCAAGTGGGCGCCCTGGCATATCGCCTCGAATGCCGCCGCGCTCATCGAGCGCAGCGACGGCACGGCGCAGTTTTTCATCGGCAACGGCGCGGGCACCGGGAAACTTTATGAGCTCAGCGACGCACAACTTTCCGACGATGGCGCGGCCATCCCCAGTTATTACACGACGTATTTCTTTCCCAGTCAGGATCAGGAGGACGGGCTTGGCGTGCGCTCGCATCGCAAGCTTTTCTCGTACCTCACTTGCTATGCCGAAGGGGCAGGGAACTTGAGCCTCACTTCATTTGCCGTGAACGAGGCCTTCCCTACGGCGATGCCGCAGTTGGCGCTCAGTTCTCCCGCGAGCAAGGACCTCGAAATGGCCGTCAACGTGCTCGCGGAACGCGCCGCGTTCCAGGTGGGCACGAATCAGGTAGGGTCGTGGTTCCGGCTGTCGCGCTTGGTGGCTTCGCTCATGGCTGATCCATGGAGTCCTGTAGGAGGCTCGAATTGAGAATTGGTCTCCCGCGCGAAAGTCATGGAAATCAGGAGCTTTCGCGCGTTGAAAAAATTGCCGGTGCGCGGCGGGAATTAGCGTGCTGAATATTCCACAGCTGGCGCAGGTGAAGGCGCGCGATCCGTACGTGTACGAATCGCTGCAGCAGGTGGTGAGCGCCATCAATTCGCTGGGACGCGCCACCGGCGTCGATCCCTCGGGCTCCATCGCGCAGCCCGCGCCGATCGGCGGGATCTCAGTGCTCGCGGCGGACGGCATTTTCGATATCGCCATCACTGATAATTCGGCCGTGCATCGCGGGATCTATTACTTCGCGGAAGCGGATACGTCGCCGAACTTCACCGCGCCGCGCGTCTACTTCATGGGCTCGTCGCGGAACCTGAGGGTCGCGCTCGGTAACCTCACGCTTTATTGGCGCGGCTACAGCCAGTACATCGGCTCGACGCCTTCGGAGCCAGTGACCTTTGGTTCGCCGGCCACGGCTGTAGCCGGCGGCGGATCGGCGGGTCCGGCGCTGCAAGCTTCCTGCGGAAGCGGCACGGCGACAGGGCAGCAGGGCGGCAGCGGGTTTGGCACTGCGCAGACGCTAGCGGCGAATTCCACGACAACTTAGGCCCGCGATCATCGCGATTCCGACGATGCAAGTGCGCGCATACACTGGCGCCGACCTCGAATTCCTGCGCGCGATGCACGCGGCGCAGGGATTTGGCTACGCGTTCCCCGATGTGGGCGATCCGCTGTTTCTGGTGCGCAGCGTGGTGGAAGAAGAGGGCCGGCCGCGCATGGCCGCGCTTCTGCGGCTTACCGCGGAAGCATACCTGCTGGCCGATCCGCGCGAAGGCTCGCCGAGCCAGCGCTGGCGCTGGCTTCTGGCGCTGCACGAGTCTGTAAGGCAAGAGGCCGCGGCGCGCGGCCTGGCTGACGTCCAGGCATACCTGCCGCCGCCGGTGGCGCGAGCCTTCGGGCGCCGGCTCGCGGCGCTCGGCTGGCGCCGCGATCCCTGGACGTGCTACACGCGGCAGCTTTGATGGCTCGGTTTTAGGAGACCCAGTCGACGCGGAGAGATTCGGGGCGGATCAGGCGTGGCGTGCGGTGACTCCGGCTTTCGGGATTGCTCATGCGGATGGAATGCCCGCTGACGATGTGGGTGAGCAGTTCCTCCGTGGTGCCCACGCGATAGTGCGGGCCGCGCTTGCACTCGCTGACCATGAACTTGCCGTCGCGATAGCGGTGTGGCACCAGGAAAACGCCGGCTTCCTTGCCCTTTTGCACCACATACGTAATGGCTAGTTGTGCGCTCATCATGCTTCACCAGGGAGGGTTCGCGGATTCTAACACCAGAAGCGCCCGGCACGGAAGCTACTTTGGGCGCGCTGGCTTCCCGATTTCCACTGAACTCCAAGACTTTAGACTCTGAACTTTTTCTATCAGCGAGGTGCTCCATGGGACGCGGTGCGCAAACACAGACGCTGGCGATGACCGGCCAGCAGCTGGCCAATCAGAACGCCATGAATCAGTCGCTCAGTAATCAAGGCCAATCGCTCTCGAGCACGGCCGCCGGCGGTTATCAAAACTTGCTCGCCAATCCCGGCTATACTCCGGCGCAGCAATCGGCGATCACCAACAATTCGATGGGCGCACTGGCCAGCGCTTTCGGCGCGCTGGCGCAGAGCGCAGCCAATCGAGTAGCGCGCACCAACAACTCCGCCGGCTACGGCGACCTGATGGACGAGTTGGCGCGCGAGCAGGGAAGGCAGACGGCTTCGCTCGCGCAGCAAAACCAGCTCGCCTTCGCCAATCAGTCCAAGCAGGACCAGCTCACGGCTTTGCAGGGGTTATCGGGACTTTATGGCGTGAATAGCTCGCTGCTCGGGAAGACCTTGGGAATTCCCGGCCAACTCCTGAATACGCAGGCGAGCCTCGCCAACGCGCCCGGCTTCGGCAACTCGTTCGCGACTTCGCTCGGCCGCGGCCTCGGCAGCTTGATCTAACGCGCCGCAATTCTGGAGACCGCACAATGGAAACGCCCAACAGTCCGGATGACACTTCCTGGTGGGACGATTTGGTCACTGGGTTGGGATCAACACGTACGAGTTCTGATGAGCAGGGTGGCGGGAATCTATCTTTGAACAAAAAGGCCTTTTGCGGACTCGATGCACGCTGCTTGTATCTCACCCGGCTGGTCTGGACTTATGGGGCAAATCTCGAACTCTCCGAAGATACCTTCCTGCGAGGATTTGAAGACCGTTCTTACATTGCCGGGCAATTCGGGATTCATCATATCCTTCTCGTCTCCTCTTTTAACCGAAGGGCCACTGTAGATGGCGAGGATGCGTGTTGTGCCAATTTTCCATAATCTCAGCGGGGGCCTACCGTCATATACGCTAAGGCGGCCCCGAGCCCAGTAACAGGTGGCAGTGTTCTCCGGACTTTTGCAGGGGATTTTGCGCTTTTCAGTTTGCTGCGGCAGGGCTTGTGCGGCGACGGCGCAGAGCGCCAGCGCTGAAATCAGCGTGTATCGCATGCCGCGAAGCTAACACAGCGCTCGTTCATGTTCAACGTAAGGCCCTGAAGCGCATTCAAACTGATAGCTCGGCCACGTCGTCTTGGAGACAACCATGGAAACCCTAAACGGGTCGGAGGATACTTCCTGGTGGGACGATCTGATCAATGGCTTGACGCAAAAGCAGCCGCCGCCTCCGCCGGCGCCGCAGCCACCGCCGGTAGATCAAAGCGCCTGGGACAAATCCGTCGAGCAGGCGAAGGTCAGCGATGCGCTGGGTTCGGTCCATGATTTAGGACTCCGGATATATCAGGAAACGAAGTCGTATTCCGACCGCCCGGACTCCAACGAGCCGCTCGATGCCGCTCGCGAAAAAATGGGTTGGGCCATCATGAATGGCGATAGTAAGTGGGGCTTTGCCCGCGAGAATCATGCGAGCACCGCCTCACCTATTGAACCTTCGTCGCAGGAATTGCAAGACCCTGCCAACCTAGCCGCTTACCAGTCCTCGATGAGGGCGGCGCGGGATGCATATCTCGGTGGGCAAGATCCAACTCACGGCGCGCTCCATTTCAATGCGCGTACTGATCCAGGGCTATACAGCTGGAAGCCTAAGGGCATGACGGGCCCAGGCAAGCCCATAAAGACTCACTCTGGGCCATACAATAATTCTTATACCAAGGGCGATATACCCTCGTCGGTCGCGTGGCTTAATACCTATGAGGATTAGGGTTGCAGAAGCTACTTCTCAACGACGATGTTCTTAGCGGATTCGATGCAGCCGAACTGCATCTCCCCTTTGCGCTCGGGCGCAAAGGGGCAAATCTCGAAATCGGCAAAGATATGATGGCCTTGAACCATGCCTTCCACTAGCTTCTCCACATTTGGCGGGAACTCGGGGTGTTCGCCGTCTTCTGGATCGCGTCGCTGAGCATCAGGGCTGCTGTGGATTCCGACGATCTTAGCAGTCCCAATTCGCCACACGCGGAACGAAGGGTTCCCGTTATACACGCCTAGGCGGCCGTGGGTCCAATAGCAGGTCGAGGCATTCTCGGGCATCTTGCATGGGATTTTGCGTTTCTCGCTTTGTTGCGCCAGGGCTTGCGCCGCGACGGCGCAAAGTGCCAGCACCGAGATCAGCGCGGTTCGCATGCTGCGAACGCTAACACAAAGGCAGCTGTGCCTTCAAACCGGCATGCTGCGGGCACCAACGGCTTTTCGCGAACTGGCGCGCCTTTCGTATTCGCCCGAGGCCAGTCAGGCAAAAATCGTTCTCACCCGATCTTCCGTGAGGGACATGTTTCTATCGTGTCCTGGAAGCGCTCGTTGTAGCAAGCGTCGGCACGTCCTCGTCGAGCTACAGCAATGAACCCTTATTGGCTGGTCGTTGCATTTACGTTGCTCACGCAACTGTTCGTGTTCCTGCGCTGGCTGCATCGGCGCCTGCGCGACGCGGCCATTGAGCGCGCCTTCGTACGCGACATAGCTACCAATCACCTGCCGCACATCTATCACGCGTTGCGTTGCATTGCCGCGCACCACCGCATCGAAATTGATGATCCGCCGCCCGTTCGCTTTCTCGAGTTGAACGGGCGCGACAAATCCGATCCTCGCCATCCCTAAACGCCGCCAGAATTCGTGAATCCGATTTCGCCGCCAGCAGAACTCGTGGCCCTCGCGCGCCGCGCCGCCGAGGCGCATGCGCTGTGGCCGGAAGTGGTCTGCGCCATCGTCGAGCAGGAGTCGTCGTGGAATCCCTGGGCGCTGCGCTATGAGCCCGCGTTCTACGAGAAATACATTGCGCCTTTTTTGACGGCGCGGCCGCCTGATGTCCATGCGCCGCGCCTGGGTGCGCTAACTTCTCCGTCGATACCGAAAGATCCCACCGAATCGCGCGCCCGCGCCTTCTCCTGGGGACTGATGCAGGTGATGGGGCAAGCCGCGCGCGAGCACGGCTTCAACGGCCCTTCGCTCGCCTCTCTCTGCGATCCTGCCACCGGAATCGAAATCGGCTGCCGCATCTTCGCCGCCAAGCTCGCCGCGGCCGAAGGCAACGTCGCCCGCGCGCTCCTGCTGTGGAACGGAGGAGGAGATCGGGCCTACCCCGCGGCAGTGCTTGCTCGCGCCAGCCATTACACGTAACAGCTGCCGGATAGGCGAACTTAAACGAAAAACCGATCGCCTTGCACTTACAAGTCACACGGCCAGCGCCGCTGTGGCTTTACGCATATCGTCGCCACCAGAAATCCCGTCGCCATCATCGCGCCAAGCTTTCAGGAGAAAATCAAATGCAAACGCACATCGCCGGCGAGATGGCCGGCGCCTCGCCGTGTTTTTTTTGGAATCTGTGCGAGCGCCACGCCGACATGGAAAAGGCCGGGCGCTCGGTCTGCCGCGGCTGCGCCGGACGCCTCCGCGGGAGAGAGTATCCGCTGCGCGCCGCTTCACGCGAGGCTCTCTATCTAACTGGACGCACCGCCGCCGAAGCGCTGGACATGCTTGAGGAGAATTGAGGGATTTGAGGGGGACTTGAGGGAGCGTCCCGTCCCTCGCAGCGATTTGATTCGAACTGGATCGCGTCGCCGCCGCCGTGATGAGCGTATCGCGCTCAGGTTGTGATGCGCGACTGATGCAGGACCGATGCGCGACCTCGTTGATCGCGCCGCCGCTGTAGCCTCTAGCAAGCGTCACCACCGAGGAGCCGCAAAAACCAGAAGGGAATTAGGATGTCAAACGCAAATCCCCTGCCGCGCGCGCTCGCTGCCCTGACCGCGATCGCCACTCTGATCGCATTCGTCCTGGCGCTGATCGTCGTTCGCTCGCGCAACGCCGCACGCCAGGCAGCCGGCCAGATCAGCGCCGTTTTTGGCCAAGAACAGCCGCTCATCGCTCAGGCCAATCAACGCGAGCAGCGGCGCGATCGGGCGCTGGCCCAGAGTATCGGCAAAATCTCGCGGGCCAACCGCGTTTCGAAGGATCCCAAAGCCATCGTGGGAATGCTGCCCGCCGCTTTTCCGACTCTGCCGGAACCGTTGTCGATCACTCTGCCGCCGCCAACCTCAGACGAACCCGCGCCGCCAAGCGTGATCACGATGCCAAGGGACGATCTCGCGCCGCTGCTCAACCATCTGGAGAATTGCCGTGTCTGCCAGCAACAACTCGCCGTTGCGCAGCAAGATCTCGTCGACGAACGCGCCAAAGTATCCGCGCTGATGGCCGAACGTGGAGCCGCGGTAAAAGCGGCTCACGGCGGAGGATTCTGGTCGCACCTTCGTACCGGCGCAAAATGGTTTGCGATCGGTAGCGCTGTGGGAGCGGTCGCCGCCTCAGCCGCTCGTCGATGACCCACCGATTCCCGCCCATACCGTAACAACTAAGGATATCGGCATGATCGTGCGAACTCCTCGGCTCCTTCGCAGGAATTTCCGTCGGCGTCGCCGGCGGGCGACGCGCGTCTTCAGCCGCGCACGACATGACGGGTCAAAAACATTCCGAACGACAGACATAAAAGCTGGATCGCTCTAACCACGAAGTTCGCATAAGCGGCACTCGCTGGGCTGTGAACGACGCGCAGGCAGGCGATCGCATTCTTCAGCCAAGGTCAGATCTTTATAATATGGCCGCGACGCATCTACCGCATGGCCAAGAGGAATGTGTTATCGTCGCCGCTTTCCCACAGATATTCCACAAGCCTCGCTTTTTAGCGCTTGACGCCATGTCAGCCGCGTCCCAGTATCATTCCAAAGAGCGGATAATATATATTATGTTACCATCTATGGAAGGGCGGGTGCGATCCCTGTATAAGCGGGAATATCTAAGCGGGAATATGTTTGGTCCGCGGTCAAAACCTCTAGCGGGAACTTGGTTTACATAGACAGCCATGGGGGGCCCGTTGGCTTGGGCGCGGCGGTTAGGACAAAGGCAAACGGCCGCACGAGCGGTCGGTTGCCGAGCGAGTCGCTGGCTCATTGGCGCTATTGCGGGGTACCGCAGTGTTAATGGGAGTCGTACTGGATGTATTGTTCGAGCAGGGCTTGGTCTGGGCCGACGAGACGGCGGCCGTCGACGAAGGTGGTGGGCGTGGCGTCTACGCCCAGGGCCTTGCCTTCGGCGATGGTCTGACGCACTTCGTCCTGAGTCTTAGGGTCGGCGACGCAGGTCTTCAGCTTGTCGGCGTTGGCGCCGGCCTGAACGGCAAGCTCGGTGAGCTTGTCGTAGGCGTTTTCCGGAGAGATGACATCCTGATTGTCGTAAACCGCGTCGTGATATTTCCAGAATGCGTCTGAACTCTGCTGCAAAACGCAGCGGCCGGTGGTGGAGGCAGTCATGGCCCAGGGATGGATCGATTCCAGGGGAAAATCCTTGAAGACCAGGCGGACCTGGGGGTATTTGGGCAGCACGGCGCGCAAAATGTAGTCGAGTTGGCGGCAGACCGGGCATTCCAGGTCGCCAAATTCGACCAGGACGACCTTGGCGTCGGCGGGACCTTTAGATGCGGCGCCCTGAAGGTTCAGCTTGCTCAAGTTCTCGGCGAGCGGGTCGGCGCTGAGATCCTGCATATCGCCGCGAACCATATAGTGGCCGTCCTTACTCACGTAAACGATAGCGGAGTCCGAACCGCCCTGCGTGCTCACCTCGACGGGAACTTCGTAGAGATCGCCAATGGGCGACTGCTTGGGCGTCCCAACCTTGACCGTGTAATTCGGTCCCCAGGCGTAATATTTGCGCAGATAGTCCTCGATGCGCTTGGGGATGGCGGCGGAGTCCTGGGCGGCCGCAGCGTTCGAGGAAGATTTGGAGTCGGACTGAGCGGAGGATTTAGCGGCGCCATTTTGGGCGGCGCGAGGCTGGCCGCTCATGGGGCGGACGAACGTTCCCGCGGCGAGGAGAGCAGTCCCGAGCGCAAGGCCGGACAAAGTGAGCAGCGAAAGTCGGGATCGCATAGGGCTCCTTCTTAGTGAGGCTTCTTCCCTGCCAGAGTCTATCAGGTTATGGGGGAAAGTCATTCGAGACGTCAAAGTGGAGCCCGGCTAATGTCGTCGACCAAAAAAGAATGAGGGGGATTTCTTTAAGGCGAGGTTAAAGCTGGCCAGGGCTCGGACTGGAGTATTGCCTTTTTGCTCGAGTAATGGCAGGATCGCTCCCCACAAAACGTCCCCACGTGCTGTTTTGACTGGCTGTATCCGGCTCGCAGTTAGAGGAGGCGGCGCGTGTTTATAAAGCGGGTTATATCTGCCGACCTGCGGCAGCTTCTCTCCGTATGTTCTGATTTTGTCTCCCGCGGTGGAACTTCCAGACGCAAGCGTTTAAGAGCGCGCGGAACGTCCTATGCGCGTGCGATCACAGTCCCGTTGGTGCTGGCGGCGGTAAGTACAGTCGGCTGTGGCGGAGGAAGTGGCAGCGGCACCGCGAATGCGAATACTGGAACTGCAAACACGGGCGGAAGCGGGAGTTCGGCGGCACCGCAGATTTCGAATCTCACGTATCCCAATTCTATAGCAGAGAATTCGAATGGCACGGTTACGTTAAGTGGAACGCTCAACTTCACCGACAACGGGGGCGGCCTGGCGACGTTGAACGTGACAGTTCTTGACGCCAACGGACGGCAATTGTCCACGTTTAGCAATCCGATTGCGGGATTAGGGGGGCAAGCCTCGGGAACGCTCTCAGCCACAATCGTATTGACCGTGACTGGAACAGGGACATTCACGTTCCAGATATCGGTGACAGATGCCAACGGATCAAAGTCAAACGAGCTGACAGGAACCATTCAGGTGGTGTATCCGGTTCCGGCGCTCCAGAGCGTCAGCCCGATTAGCATCCCGATCAATTCGCCAGACACTGTGGTCACGATTCGGGGAAGTGGAATCGTAGCAGCTTCCACGATGCAGGTGAACGGCGGCACGCAAATCACTCAAGGCGGTTTCATCCCGGCGACGGGCAGTTATTTCTTTACCGTCCCAGCGGCGGACCTTACTGCCATCGAGCCACTCTCGATAACCGTGAGTAATCCGGGGACGGCAGCGTCTAACGCGCTGACGATCAATGTAACGGCAAATCCGGTTCCTAGTTTGTCGTTTCTATCGCCTGCCGCTGCGGGTTTGGGGGGGGGCTGAGTTCACGCTTACGGTTTCCGGGACGAACTTCGCGCCAAGTTCGGTAGTGCAGTGGAACGGGGTGGCGCAGCCGACGACATTTGTCGCGAGCGGGCAACTCAAGGCAACCATCTCAGCGCAAGACATCCAAGCGCTGGCAAACAACACGGTAACGGTATTCACCCCTGCGCCGGGCGGGGGAACCTCCGGCGGCTTGCCGTTCACGACTTTTGTTGCTTTGCCCGCGAACGACCTGGTCTACAGCTCCACAACTCAAATGTTGTACGCATCGGCGCCGAGCAGCGCCGGAGCTTCTCTGGGCAACAGCATCGTGCCGATCGATCCGAATACGGGGACGATCGGGACGCCGATCAATGTCGGAAGCGAGCCGGGCAAGATGGCGCTCTCGAGCGATGGAACAGTAATTTGGGTAGCTCTAAACGGTGCGGGCGCGGTGCGCAAGGTGGATGTGATTGCGAAGACCGCAGGGCTGCAATTCAGCCTGGGAGGCGGAACGGGCATCTACAACCCACCAAGTGTGGCGCAAGCGTTAGCAGTCATGCCGGGTTCTCCGAATACGGTGGCCGTTGCGGCTTCCGTGGGTTTCGCTTATCAAAGCGCCGTCACGATCTATGACAATGGAGTCGCTCGTACGAATGCGGAGAACGGAGCTGTACAGTGCTGTTCGGGAGTAACCGGCCTGGCATTCGATCCCACTGGAACAAACCTATACGAAGTCGGAGCCGGCTATGGAATCGCAACCGTCGACAGCACAGGCATCACGTCGGCCACGTCGCTGAACAGTGGCGTTAGCTCTAACGCTTTGCGCGTGGATAGCGGGAGGGCCTATTTAACCAGCGGAGTGGTTCTCGATGCCAATCTCGGAACTCAACTGGGTATCTTTTCTGCCGGCCAGGGGCAGAGCGCCAGCGGCCCCGTGGCACCGGATTCGGGTGTCGGAGAGGCATTCGTTTTGCTCAATACATTTCCGAGTTCGATGGTACAGGTAAATGCATACGATATTTCCAGCTTTGTCCTTAAGGGCTCATTAACGGCAACGATTGCCCCATCCAACGGCCCGAGCGGCACACCGTCTCTGACGCGTTGGGGACAGAATGGATTGGCGTTCAGCGACGGCGCACAGCTGTACATTTTTCAATCGCCGCTGGTTCAGGATCTCTCGAGTTCGCGGGCGGATGTCAGCGTTACGGCGAGCGCGCCGAGTTCGGCGACGACGGGTACGACCATCACGTACATGCTCACAGTTAGCAACTCAGGTCCGCAGGCGGCGACACCGGTAACGCTGATCGATGATCTTCCCAATGGGGTTGCGTTTCAAACCGCGGCACCGAGCCAAGGCAGTTGCAGCGGCGCGCCGATCGTGTGGTGCGATCTGGGAAGCCTGAATTCCGGCAGTTCAGCAACAGTGCAGATAACGGCTACTGCCCTTTCGGCGGGTACGCTGAGCAACACGGCATCGGCCAGCGCGCCGCAAGGAGATCCGAACCTCGCCAACAATACCGTGACCTCGATGACGGCCGTGAGCGGCCCGGGGTACAGTCCGAACCCGGCGGTGAGCTCGATCTCGCCGGCATTCGTGCCGACGGGTTCGGCTTCCTTCACGTTGACGGTCAACGGTTCCGGTTTCGTTTCCGGGTCGGAGATTCAGCTGAATTCGAGCGCTCTTACGACTACTTTTGTGAACGGCTCTGAATTGACCGCAAGCGTGCCGGCCAGCGACGTGGCGTCGCTGGGATGGGCGTGGATCAATGTGGTGAATCCGATGCCGGGCGGAGGGAGTTCGGGAAGCTTGCCGTTGACGGTTTACCGGGTGGTAAGCCTGGACGTGAATCATATGGGCTTCGACGCATTCACTCGCAAGCTTTATGCGAGCATCCCCAGCACGGCGACGCAAGTTACAGGCAACAGCCTGGTGGCCATTGATCCGCTGTCAGGTTCGATTGGAACGCCACTAAACATCGGCAGCGAACCGAATCGGGTGGCCGAGTCGAGCGATGGACAATATCTCTACGTCGGCCTGGACGGAAGTAAGAGCGTGACGTGGGTGAACCTGACGTCGATGACCCAAGGACCCGTTTTCCCGATCACCGTTGGTCAGAACGCGCAAGTCGCCGCGCGAGATTTGGCCGTGGCTCCGGGCAATGACAATCTGCTGGCCATAGACACCGGCTCATCCAGCGGCATCGGCCTGTTCGATATTTCGGGATCGACCGGAACCATGCGGCCGAACCTCACGGGCATCTACACCGGTTCCGTGCCTACGTTTGCCAACCCGTCCTTGCTTTATTCCTACGATATTGACACCAGCGCGGCGGAATTCTATCGCTGGGACGTGACCAGCACGGGTTTTGCAAAACACGACAATACCGGCTTCACGCTGAGTGGCATCGGCGGATTCAGCGGCGGCTTTAGACTGAGCAGCGGCCTCGTCTACGGATTCGCGGGAGGTGTAGCCGACCCGACGACGACGCCGCCGACACAATTAGGGCAGTTCCCTGTCAGTTCGCTGCTTGGATTCGGGCAGACCGTCGAAGGGAGCGGCGTCGCTCCTGACCCGGTGGAGGGGCGCGTATTTCTGCTGGGCGAAACGCTTGCGGGATCGGCGAATCCCGTATTGGCGTCATATGACAGCGCGCGGTACGTGCCGGTGAATATGCAAACCTTCACAGGCCTGCCCGAAGGAGAAGACCTCATTCGATGGGGAAGAGACGGCCTGGCGTGGCACACCAGCCTTGGAGGCGGGTTCGGCGGTTCTAGCGGCACGGGGAAAGTGATTCTGGTGCGCGGACCTTTCGTATTGCCGGCGTGGAACACAGTTAATGCAACACCTGGATTGACCTCGGCGACGCCATCGAGCGTTACGGCCGGAAGCGGAAATGTCGTGCTGGCGATTGCGGGGGCGGGGTTTGTACCAGGCGCGGTGGTGACGTGGAATGGCGCGGAGCGGACGACGACGTTTGTGGATTCCTCAGATTTGACGGTAGCGATTCCGGCATCGGATCTGAGCCAGAGCGGCACGGCGACCTTGACTGTGAACAATCCGGGGTCGGCGGATTCCAATCCGATTACATTCGCCATCAACTGAAAACCTTCGGGCTCGGCAAGCTCGTCCTCAATTCGGGCTGAGCGACGTGTGGGGAGCCAGAAAAAGAAAGCGGATTCTCCGGTGGAGTCCGGTGGACTCCAAGGGAGTCCCTAAACCGAATCTCATCGACATCGGCAAAGGCCGTCGATCGCTATGGCGATTCGCGAGGACAGCGCTACTGCCTCGCGGGGCTCAGAGTTGGTCGGGGTGGGCGATGCGGTAGACGAAGGGGCCGAGGCCGCCCTGGTTGATGGCGAAAATGATTTTGATCAGATGCTCCTGGTCAGCGGCGTTCGTCAGAGGGCCGGCGTAGACGGGATCGTAGCCGGCATCGCGGCTGAGCTGTTCCACGACGGCGCGGGCCTCGTTATCTCCGCACCACAAATTGCTTGGGGGCTTGCGCGCCTCGCGAAGCTTGGCGTAGAGCGCGGCGAAATTGATGTTGAAGGCCTTGGCCGTGGGGCCGTTGGTTTTCGATTTTATGAACTCGGCGTTGGAGCGGAAGCCCGGCGGCGGCTCGGTGCCGAAACGATTGGTGGCGTCGATGACCGTCTTCCCCTGGGCGCCATTCAGCTTGCCGATGGCTTCGGCGAGGACCTTGCCGGGGACGGAGACAAGCACCACGTCGACGCCTGAGACTTCCCCGCCGTCGCGTCCTAAACGCTGCACCTGGTGGCCAGCGCGTTCCCAGAGATCGGCGAGCCCGCCACCCACGTGGCCTTTGCCGTAAACGGCGATTTTCATGGGTACTCCTTTCGGGTTTAGACAATGTACTCGATTGGTGGGAGGATGTTCCAGCCGAGGGCGGAGAATAGCAGATTTCAGATTTCAGATTTGAGATTTCAAAAAGAAGAGTGAAGCGGAAGAAGGAGAAAGTGGAATGAGAAGAGTGAGGAAATATTTCGTCGCTGGAGTTCTGCTGGCGGCTGCGGCTGTGTGCATGGTTTTCGCGCCCGCGCTGGCACCGAATTCATTGGCGCAGGCGCAGAGTTCGCAGGCCCAGAATTCGCAGCAAGGAAGCGCCAAGCCAAAAGTGGCGGGCGGATTTGACCAGCTGAAGATTTTGCCGCCCGGCGGACCGGCGCCTCGCCTGGAGGATGGGCACGTGGACCTTTCTGGCCGTTATTATCCGAACCGTGCAGGCAGGATGCTGGAGGCGGCTTACCCGATCGATCGAAGTTTAATGAGTCAATTCGATCGCAAAGAAACGCCCGAGGTGCAGCCCGTCTTCAAGGCCGGGATGGCCGCCAAGTACAAGAGCCCCGTTCCTTACGGGCAGTGCGACCAGGCCGGCACGCCCAGCTCGATCACGATGCAGGCCAATCAACACGGGCCGATGGTGCTGGTTGCCAAGCCGGGAACGCTGCTTCTGTTGGCTGAGTATCCTTTGACCGTTCGCATGGTGCACACCGACGGGCGTCCACACGCCAAGAATCCGGATCCCACGTTCAGCGGCGATTCGACCGCACATTGGGAGGGAGACACGCTGGTGGTCGACGTGATTGCCATCGATACCCGGCTGAGGAACGTCGCGGTGGGGTTCATCGGAGAGAGCGGCGCATGGCTGCACAGCGATCAGGAGCATATCGTGGAGCGCTTCAGCCGTCCCTCGAAGAATTACGTTACCTATCAGGTGACCATCGACGATCCGGTGGTGCTGGAGAAGCCCTGGGCCTCGGCGCCGCGGCAGTGGACGCTATCGCAAGATCCCAACGACGATTGGCAGGAATATTTCTGCACGCACAACGAGGAGCCGGAGGAGTACAAGAAGCTGGGCTCTCCGGAGATCAAACCGCCGAACTTCGAGAGGTAGAACCGGGAGATTCGCTAAGATGACGTCGGGCCGTCGTTAAGCGGTTCCGCGCAGCACTTCGCGGATTTTGCGGGCCAGCGCCTTGGGGCGATAAGGCTTCTGAATGAAGGTGACCGGGTCGAGAGGAGCGTGGCCGGCGATCAGATCGCCCGTGTAGCCAGACGTGAAAATTACTTTGATTTCCGGCCGGAGCGAGACAATCTGATCGGCAAGTTCGGGTCCGCCCATTTCCGGCATCACGATGTCGGTCAAAAGGAGATCGATGCGTCCCTTGAAATTCTTGGCCCGCTCGAGGGCTTGGGTGCCCGAGTTGGCGTCGAGAACCGTGTAGCCGATACTTTCGAGATACTCGCGAGCCATCTCGCGAAGAGACTCGGAATCTTCGGCCAGCAGAATCGTTTCCGAGCCTTCGAGCGCGGTCAGTTCCTCCTCTTTTTGTTTGTGTGGACGAATGGCTCGATCGGCGCGAGGCAGGTAAACCTTGAAGATCGTTCCCTGCCCGACCTCGCTGTACACCCATATGTATCCGCGCGACTGCTTAACGATCGAGTACACCGTTGCCAAACCCAAGCCGGTGCCTTTCCCCACTTCCTTGGTGGTGAAAAACGGGTCAAAGATACGCGCCTGGGTCTTAGGATCCATTCCGCAACCGGTATCCTCGACGGCCAGCAGGACATATCGTCCCGGGGTTACCGGGTCATGTTTTTTCTTATCCGTCTCGTCAAGATCGACATTGCGGGCGTGAATCGTGAGGCGGCCACCCTGGGGCATGGCGTCGCGAGCATTGACGGCGAGATTCAGGAGCACCTGCTCGATCTGGCCAGGATCGGTTGTGACGAACCCCACCCCGTCTTCCACGACTACGTTCAGCTGAATGTTTTCGCCGATGAGCCGTCCGAGCATCGCTCGGGTGCTTTCCACGATTTTCGCGGTGTCCAGCACGACGGGCTGCACCATCTGCTGGCGGCTGAACGCGAGCAACTGGCGAACCAGATCGGCGGCAGAAGAGCCGGCGGTTCTGATCAACTCGACTTTCTTTGCCAGGGAGCCGGCTTGCGGGACCGCGTCAACGAGAAGGTCTGCGGAGCCAATAATGACGGCCAACAGATTATTGAAGTCATGCGCGATGCCACCGGCAAGCTGGCCGATGGCTTCCATGCGCTGCGCGAGCCGCAGTTGTTGCTCGATTCTTTTGCGCTCGCTGATGTCCACGATGGTGCTCGAGACCAGCGTGCCGTCTTTGGTTACCAATGGTCCCAAACTGATTTCGATGGGGATCTCCGTTCCGTCCTTGCGGCGCCCCACCAGCTCCATTCCCACGCCCATCGGGCGCACATGAGGCCGCGTTGCGTAGCTGCCGCGCTGTTTCTCATGCGAGTTTCGTAAACGATTGGGCAGAAGCATTTCGACGGTATGTCCGAGGAGTTCCTGGCGTGTGTACCCAAACATGCGGAGCGCGCTCTGGTTCAAATCCGTAATACACCCTCCTTCATCGGTGATGATGAGGCCCACGGGCAGACTTTCGATCAACATGCGAAGCGCGTTTTGGTTCGCGTCACGCACTTCGACCTGAGTTCCAGTCTGTGTTCCAATAGGGGGCAGATTCAAAAGCTGGGTTGCCTCCATTCACCCGCATGAAGCTTTCGCTGCGCGGCACCGGTCACGGCCTTAATGTGCTGCAATCCCGCAGCCAATTCACTAAATCACGGCTTCCAGGTTCGAGATGTTGTGTGATGGTCCCATTTTGGGAGATTCAGAAAGCTTTCAGCCGAAGGAGAAACGCGGCGAAAGCAAGGCTGTACCCTTTCATTCCTCGTTTGCGAGGTGATGAGCAGGTGGGCCAATTTGGGACGGAAACCGATAACCAAGCCACAATCGGGCCAGGCCAGCGCAGGCGATAACCAGCATGTTTTTATGTTGTTAGTTCCCTTATGAAGATGGCTTGCGGAACTGGCGATCCGCGTGCAAATCCGCTGGCGGCAGTTTCAATCGCGCGCGACGGTCGAGAACTGTCGACACGCTCCGCCGGATCGGACACGGCGTTAGCACTCCAAGGGGGATTAAACATGAACGTAAAGGAAGCAATGACGACAGCACCTGCCCGCTGCACCCCAGGGATCAACCTGGGCGCGGCAGTGGAGATTCTTTGGCATGGCAACTGCGGCCTTCTGCCGATCGTGGATGAGCATCAGAGAGTGGTCTCGGTAATTACGGAGCGCGACATTTGTATCGCGTTAGGCACGCGGAATCGTTTAGCCGGCGAAATCACCGTGGGCGAAGTGGCTACGCACCGAGCGATCTGCTGCAGTCCAGACGATGACGTGCGATCGGCCTTGGCCAAGATGGTGCAGGCCAAGATACGGCGTCTCCCGGTTGTCAATGCCGAGGGCGAGCTCGAGGGGATCATCGCGATGGACGACGTCGTGGCGCCGATCGTACTGAAGGACAGCGGGCTGAAGAACAGCGGGCTGAAGAACAGCGGCCGGGGCAACCAAGCAACTTCTCAGGATGCAGTGAGCACGCCTATACGCGGTACGGACTCTCCAGCCAATCGTCAAGGCCGCCGCCTGAACACATGACCATCGCTATGGGTGCGTAGCAGCGACGCTGCCTATTGGACCTGCAGGCTACAGTTCCCTATGGCCGATATTTCGCGGCTGTTCCAGGCGTTTGTTGCGCCGGCTATTTTTGTTTCCGCGGAAGGTCTGCTTCTGCTGTCGCTAAACGTGCGCTTGATGGGGATGGTGAGCCGGCTTCGCGCCTACCTGCACAACAAACACTTGGCCGCAAAAGACGGGCGGATCGAGGAGTCCGAAGCCTACGCCTCGCAAATCGCCTCCATCGAACACCGCGCGGAGATGATTCGCAGAGCCTTTCTGTTCACGGTGTATTCCCTGCTGGGGACCATCACCACGTGCCTGCTGCTAGGGCTGGGGCTCTACTGGCGCTACGCGCAAGGGATGGCGGCGCTTCTTTTTGTGGTTTCGATGAGCGCTCTGCTGGCTGGGATGACCTACTATGTACGCGAAGTGAACGTGGCCCTCAGTTCCGTGCGCCAGGAGGCGGCCGATTCACGATTCATGGACTTATCGATAACGCAGCCTTAACGAGCCCGTCAGCATGCGCGCGGCGTGCGGCAGCAGCGGCGCTGCATGGCAACGCCGCTGGCCGCCGATACTGATACTGGACCGGCGCTACTTGGCTGGAACGAACCGTTGCACGCGCTCGCCGTAGAAAACCTCACCGGTGTAGATATTGTTCTTCGAGTCCACGGCTTCCATGTGTACGCCGAAGAACTCCCCGGCTTGTTGGCCCATGCTGCCGATCGTGCCCAGGACCTTGCCCGTCTTGCGATCCAGGAACCAAACATGGTTGTTGGTCAGATCGGAGATATACAAATACTTCTGATCCTTATCCGCGGAGAACATGACTCCGCCAGTGGATCCGCCCACGCCGGTGTATTCGGCGAGCTTGATCTCCTGCTTGAAATTTCCCTGCTTGTCGGTGACGTCGATGCGGTTGCCACCGCGGTCGGCGGCATAGACCAAGCCGTCGTGGGAGAAGTTAAGGGTCAGGTGGCCGACGAACTCCTTGGCCATGGGACCGCCGGGATGATAGGCATGGGCGGCGGGATCGGTGCTGATCTCCGAGAGCTTGTGGCCGTAGGCGCCCCAGCCGCGCTTGAACTCGAACTTATCCAGCGAGAAGACCATGACGCGACCGCCAAAGGCGCTGTCGGTGACGTAAATCTCGTTGGCGTCATCGTCGGTGCGGACCTCCTCGATATTTCCGATGATCATCGGAGTGGTCGGGGGGTACTTCTCGATGAAGGCTTTGTTTTGCAAGGCGGCCTGGGTGGCGGCTTCCTCGCCGACGCCGCCGCCGCGCCCGCCACGTCCACCGCGCGGGACACCTGGCAGGGTGATGAAGCCGGCCACGGGGCCGGCGCTGCCCTCGCCCTTCACCCAAGTGGGCTTGTAATTATCGTTCTCGAACGGCTTGCCATTGGCGGTTTCCTGGACGTGAGGAACGGCCATGAGCATCTGGCCGGACTTGGGATCGAACTTGCGGACGGTGTTCTGGCCGAGGTAAAGGAACCCTTTTTTGTCCACGGCCATGCCGTGCCCTTGCTGGGCTTCAATGTAGCCGATGACGTCGCCGTCCTTATAGCCGGGGCCATCATGCCCGGCGATGTGGATCATGGCCGGAGGATGGGTGCAGCAATCGGCAATAGGAGGGTTCAACTCCGCTTCGATTTCGATGCTGGTGAGATCGTTGGGGCGGTCGTAGACCCAGACGTTGTCGTCCTTATCGACGGCCAGACCGGTGACGCCGCCCATCTTCCACTTGTTGGGCAGCGGCTTGGGCCAACTGGCATCGACTTTGTACTTCGGCGCCGCTTCCGTCTGTGCCTCCAGACGGCCGTGGAAAGCGCCGGCAAAGTAAAGAACCGCAAAAACTCCCAGCACCGCGAGACCCGCCAATCTCAGCAAAACCTGATTCCGCGTAATGTGGCGCATATTCAAACTCCTCCTCTGAAGGGGGCGCTCCCAAGCGCACCGGCGGAGTCTATTCTGGCCGATAGCCTATGTCAATAAACGCGGATTTGAAATTTTGATGTGGGAAGATATGGTCCATGGGCGATGAGCAGAAGCCGAAGAGCTGCCCGCTGGTCGTTAGAGGTTACCGCAACTAGAAACGGAGCAGGTCAGCGCATTGAGTGCTCACTCCATAGGTGCGTTGTCCGGTAGCTTGGTCTTCCTAAGCATCGTTCCCTACGCGATCAGGACCTACGAAGGCAAGATTCAGCCGGTCCCAACTTCGTGGTCGCTCTGGTCGCTTATCGGTCTCGCTGTGTTGCTCACTTACCGAAGCGCCGGTGCGGCAGCTAACGTTTGGCCCGCGGTCTTCGGCTTCACAAATCCAACGGTGATCACAATTCTGAGCGTCTGGAGACACGGCGAATGGAAGAAGCCAACGTTCTCTGAACGATTGTGCTTCTTATTTGGCGTGGCGTCGCTGGCGATGTGGATCTTCATGCGGAAAAATCCGGATCTCGCGCAATATGGCCTATATGTCGCGATCGCCGCCGATATCTGCGCGGCTGTCCCCACGATCGTTTTTGTCTGGAAGGAACCGGAGCAGGACCGGCCGCTCGCCTGGATCATCTTTGCTATCGGCTATTTCCTGGCCGTATTTGCGCTTCCACAAGACACACTGGCGAACTGGATTCTGCCGCTGTACATGAGTCTAGTGGCATTAGTTGTGGCTTTCCCTCTGACCCTGCACCGTCTCAGCCAAAGGGCACCCCTGAAGCAGTGGGTATAATTGCGCCCGGTGAGTTCCGAACGGGGCGGCCTCTCGGAGTTCGGGGGTAAACTCTCCCTTGTCTATCGGCTGCTGGACTTGATGCCCGACGCCGTTCGCGAAACGGGCTTGCCGTAGACCTCGATCCAATCCAGGCGCGAACCGCCGGCGCTTCCGTGGCCAGCGCCCCGCATCAGGTCGGTGAAGCCAATCTCCTCGACCCTGCTGAGGTCCGGATAGTCCACCCAGTATCCGTCGCCCGTTTCGATAACGTTCTTGGGGTCAAATCGGCGCCAGCGCACGTCGACCAGATTGATTTCCGAGACGGTCCAGGATGTGGAATAGGTAGACGTTTTATCCCCGATGAGCCAGGTGCCATCGGCGAGCTTGATAATCGGATGGAGGTAGCGAAAACCGCTGATTCGAGTGCGCCAGCGGATGGTGGCCACTCCGCCGCTCAAATCGACGTCGTTGTTCTTGTCCCTGAGGGTGATCGCCCAGTTGGAGGTGCAAAGCAGCGACATGGCATACGTCATGTTGTTGTAAGTCTGGTTGGAGATGCGACTGCCGGGCTGATCGCCGTAGACGTGCACTTCCAAATTGGGGTTGGCCACGTTGCCCTGGGTGATGGGCTGCTCGGGCTCCTCGGCGTTATTCACATTGGGCGCATTGGGATCGATCTTCCAGTCTTCCCGGAAAAATAAGGGAGGAAACTCGAGACGCGTGGACCTCGGCGGCTCTTGCCGTGCAGGCGGAGGGCCTCCCGGGCCGCCACGTCCCGCAGGCCGCGCGGCCGGCGCTTGCTCCTGCTGTCCCGCGGCGCGCGCCTGGAGCGCGAGCCAACTGGATGCGGCCATAAAGAGAGCCAGGAATCCCACTACGTATAGAGTGCGAATCAATCGCGACATATACACACCTTCACTTTCGGGTTCGTCCAGGAGAGGGTTATACACCGTAGCCCCGTGGGAGTGAACCAAATTCGTTTTCTGGACGCTCATGGCCGGCCGGGCGTTTGGCGCCGCAGGCGCGAAGGCGATTTCAACGATACGAACTATTGCTTGTCGAAGACCGCCAGGCCAGAAAACGTCTTGCCTTGATCGTCTGTTCCTTCGACTGTGAGGCTCATGGTGTGGCCATCTTTGGATACCGCACTGCGGAGCTGTAACACGCCCTTGCCGCGCATCATGTAGCTGACCTCGCGAGTATTGGCGTCGATTAGTTTCCCAGCGACGGCATCGTAGGGACCTCCGGCGAGAACCTTCCCCGGGCCGCCTTTGTCCGGGACTTCGTACTGGAATGAAATCGGCAAACCGTTCATCGAAGTACCTCTTATGGTTACCTGTCGCTGGCCACCGACGACTTTGACCGAAAGCGTTTCCTCCTTGGGGAACGCGCCGGGGTCTTTCGATTTTGCGAGGTTTAGTTTCCACGTTCCGACAAAAGGATTGCTTTGGGCCAGCAGGATGCCCGTGGCGACCGCGGCAATAACGACAGCAGTGGCAATTACCACGACTAGCTTCATGGGCGCCTCTCGTTCATTTTTCAACCGTGAAAGGAGTGTACCGCGCGCCATTCCGCACGGGAGAGATGCCGCTGGACTTGTTAGCTAGTCGCCAACTCCGCTTTGGGCACAGAAACGATAGCGACAGCGGGCTCTCTCTCCAAGCCGCCTACACTGGCAGTACATGAGCGCCACTGTCGAAACTCTCCCCGGGGCCGCGCAGGGGCACGCCAGCGCTGCTGCTCGATCCTTGGGGACAAGCGCTAGCGATGCCGACGGTAGCGATGCCGGGCAACTGCCCTTTGCCTTGGCCATCTTCGTCAGTGCGTTTCTGGTCTTTCAGGTTCAATTGTTGCTCGGGAAAGTCATTCTTCCGCTTTTTGGCGGAGCGCCGGCGGTATGGACAGTCTGCATTTTTGTCTTCCAATTGTTATTTCTCGCCGGGTATGGGTATTCGCATGGACTGGCCACGTGGCTTCCCCTTCGCAAGCAGGTGATCGCGCATAGCGTTCTTTTGGGCCTTTCCGCGGTTTTCATCGCGCTGGCCGCTTACATTCGATCCGCTCCGCTCGGCGTCGTCGCGAATTGGCAACCAGAGGTTTGGAACGACCCCACATGGGCGATCATGAAATTTTTGATCGCCGCGATTGGTTTGCCGTTTTTCTTGCTGTCGGCCACTAGTCCGCTGATGCAGCATTGGTTCGCGCAGGCTGGGCCCAAGCGGTCGCCCTATCGGCTTTATGCGCTCTCCAACGCGGGATCGCTTCTGGGGCTACTGTCGTATCCGTTCCTGGTGGAACCGTTCGTACGACTCAGTACGCAACGCTGGGCCTGGGTCGCGGGGTACGGGTTATTTTTAGCTTGCTATTCTTTCAGCGCTCGAAGCGTGGCGCGCTCCGCCGCTCCCAGCTTTCCGAAACCGGAATTCGTTCGCGAACGTTTTTGGCGAGCGCGTCCGGGGGAACCGCACGCTGGATGGCCGCTTCGGCTGCTGTGGATGGGCTTGGCAGCGTGCGCCTCGGTGCTGTTGCTCGCGACCACGAACCTGGTCTGCCAGGACATCCCCGTTAGCCCGTTTCTATGGGTTCTGCAATTAAGTCTGTATCTGCTCTCGTTCATTCTGTGCTTCGAGAGCGACCGCTGGTACCGGCGAGAGGTATTTTACCCGGCCTTCGCCGTGACCGTTGCGTTCGTCATCCTCGTATCGCTCCCAAACGAGACGATTTCATTCATGATGCAGCTGGCCGCCTATTCCGCGGCGCTCTTCACGGGATGCATGGTGTGTCATGGAGAGGCGGCACGCACGCGCCCCCGAGCGGAATTGCTGACCTCATTCTATTTGTCCATCGCCACGGGTGGCGCCCTGGGGGGCATCGCCGTGAGCCTGCTAGCTCCGCGAATCTTTCCAAATTATTGGGAATATCCGCTGGGAGTTCTGGGATCCATTGCGGTGGTGCTGGGCGTCTCGATGCGGGAGGAATCCTCCTGGTGGCACCGGGGGCGAGCTTCGCTGGCTCTCTTGATTTTCGCCGGCGCCGTATGGCTTGCGCCACGTGTGATTGCTCCCTTGTGGAAGGAGGCGGCGCGGTTGCCGCGATCGGCGAGCCTTTACGCAGCCGCGGTTCTCATTGCTGCGGCCGCTTGGCGGTATGCCATGGAGCGCCGATCGGCGCGGCCGGCGCCGGCGCCGGCTCTGGTCCGCAACGCATCGAGGGTTGTGCTGGCGCTGCTCACGGCGGGCTTGCTGATTCCGCAGAAAGCGGCTTTCTACCACGTGATCGCGTCGTCGAGAAGCTTCTATGGGGTGTTATCCGTGGTCAGCGTCGAGCAGGAGAACTATCTGGCCTTGCAGTACGGCGGCACCATTCATGGCTTCCAATATCGCGATGCGCAGCGCGCGCGACTGGCGACAGGCTATTACGGCCCATTCAGCGGAGCCAACATGGTGATTCGCAACTGGCCCCACCATCCCATGCGCGTGGGCCTGGTGGGAATGGGAGTGGGCACGCTCGCGGCGCTGGCCCACCCCGGGGACGTCTTCCGCTTCTACGAAATCAATCCGGACGTCTACAAATTATCCGCGCCGGCAACGGCGGGCCAGCAGCCCTACTTCACTTACTTGCGCGATTCGCCCGGGCGAATCGAGGTGGTGCTTGGCGATGCGCGGCTCTCGCTCGAACTCGAAGCCAGCCGCGGCGACTTCCAGAAGTTCGACGTGCTGGTGCTGGATGCATTTTCAAGCGATGCCATCCCCATGCATCTGCTCACGCGCGAAGCCTTTCAGGTGTACGCCAAGCATCTTCGCGGGCCGGGGTCGGTGATCGCCGTGCACATCAGCAATCAGACTCTGGACTTGCGGCCCGTGATCGCCGGAATTGCCCGCGATTTCGGCTTTCATGCCGTGCGCGTCGATTTGCTTGCCGCGGGCCCTTTCTCGCAATCCGACTGGATCTTGCTCTCGCGCGATTCCACTGCCCTTTCCGGCCAGGAACTCCTCAGAGGCTCGGAACCGTTTCCCGCGGAGACCCAGGCGATCTCCTGGACCGACGATTATTGCAATTTGCTTAAGGTAATGCGCTGGAACGATTAGGGATAACTGCTAGAAGGAGCGCAACTTACTGAAAAGGGATAGTGTTAGCACCATGAGCAAATGGCCGCGATTCCCTCCCAGAGGCAACGGCTGGAAACTGGTACTATGAGACATGAGCAAAGCGTACAGACTTGTCTTCGAGTGCCCCAAGGGCGGCCATGACATCAACTTTCAGAGGAAGTGCTCTGCCGCATCGCTTTCGGACGCCCAGGCGATGAAGATGTTTGGAAATGAAAATATCTCTTGCGCGGATCCAAATTGCGGCTGGCACGGAAAAGCATCCAAGACAAGACTACTGCGAATCCTGCCTTTTTATTGGGTTTTATCGCCGACAGCTTGAACGCCGTTTGACGCCATCCTAGACGTCTCGATCAGGGTTAGTCGCTCACCTGACCGAGACGCATGCGCTAACGGGTTTCCCCACACCCCCGGGCCCGGCCTGAACGGTCGAAGCGTCGGCGGACGATACTTTCTCATCTCAAAGCTAGCCGTAATTGTTGTAGCCTCATAGGCTGGCCATGCGGCGCACTCCTGGAGGAACAATGCAAAAGCGCAAACTCGGAAAGAGCAATCTGGAAGTTTCGGCCATGGGGCTGGGCTGCATGGGAATGAGCTTTTCCTACGGCCCGCCGAAAGACAAGCAACAGATGATCTCGCTGATCCACGCCGCCATCGAACGCGGCATCACCTTCTTTGACACCGCCGAAGTTTACGGGCCGTTCATCAACGAAGAACTTGTGGGCGAAGCGCTGGCTCCGTATCGCGGCAAGGTGGTGATTGCCACCAAGTTTGGCTTCGATCTAAGCGGCAGCGATACCCGGCCGGGAGCGAGAGGCGTGAATAGCCAGCCCGAGCATATCAAACAGGCCGTGGAGGGATCGCTCAAGCGGCTCCGGGTGGAGAGCATCGACCTGCTGTATCAGCACCGGGTTGACCCCAACGTGCCCATAGAAGACGTGGCTGGCGCGGTGAAGGGACTGATTCAAGCCGGCAAGGTGAAACACTTCGGACTTTCCGAAGCCGGCGTAAAAACGATTCGCCGCGCACACGCGGTCCAGCCGCTCACCGCGTTGCAGAACGAGTACTCACTGTGGTGGCGGAAGCCGGAGCAGGAGGTGATCCCTACGCTCGAGGAACTCGGGATCGCGCTCGTGGCGTATAGTCCTCTCGGCAAGGGCTTCCTGACCGGCACGATCGGCGAAAACGCAAAGTTCGAGAGCACCGATTTCCGCAGCACTCTTCCCCGCTTTACGCCGGAGGCTCTGAAGGTGAATCAGGCGGTGATCGACCTGCTCGGCAGGATTGCCAAGCGCAAGAACGCGACTCCCGCTCAGATCGCGCTGGCCTGGCTGCTGGCGCAGAAGCCATGGATCGTACCGATTCCGGGAACGACCAAGCTGAGCCGCCTGGAGGAAAACATCGGAGCGGTGGCGATTCAACTGACGCCCGAAGATTTGCGGGAGATCGACGCCGCCACGGCGAAGATCGCGGTGCAAGGCGCGAGGTACCCGGAGCGGCTGGAGCGAATGACGGGGCTGTGAGCGTCCATCCTACATGTCAGAATACGGGGTCATCATTCTAGGCGGCACGGGGCAAGTCGGTTCCGCAGTGGTCAAGAGATTCATAAATTCTCCGAGCTGCCGTGAAGTGGTGCTGCTTTCTCGCAGGCCGATCGCGAATTCTTGGGGCGAGCGGGTACGGGTGGTGACCGTCGATCCGGAGAAAGCGGATTTTGTGCAAGACGTTGCGGATTTGGTAAGGGCTTGTGCGCCGCGAGTCATGTTTGGCGTTTCTTGCGTGGGGGTCGGTAGCGGCAGCATCAAATGGAGCGATGAAGAGCTCACCAAATTAGAAGTGGGGATCGTCGGCGCCTTTGCACGGGGTTGTAAAGCCGGAGGGGTGACGAGCTTCGGCTTATTAACCGCGGCAGGAACGAACCGCAAAAGCAAAATTCGTTACGCGCGCGTCATGGGATTAAAAGAACAGGTCGTCCAGGAAATCGGCTTCTCGCGTTTGGCGATTTTTCGCCCCGGAATTATCGGAGGCAATGTGCATACGCCGGGTTGGGTGGCGTTCCTCGGACGCTTCATTCCCGGTTCGTGGGGAACCATCGATCAGGAAGTGATCGGTCGCGCTTTTGTTGGGGAGTTAGAACGGAACGAAGGATCAGGCACCAAGATTCTGCGCAATGCCGATATGCGCCGCTATTGAGCCTTCAGGAGGCTGGTGGATCACGCTGATCGCGCTGGCGTGGCTGCTGGCGCAGAAGCCGTGGATCACTCCCATCCCGGGCACGACGAAGCTGAACCCCCTGGAAGAAAATATCGGAGCGGTTTCCATCCAGCTGGCGCCCGAAGACCTGCGCGAGATCGACGCAGCCACGGCGGAGATCACCCTGCAGGGCGCTAGGTATCCCGAGCGCCCGGAGCGCATGACAGGGCTGTAGGAGTGGAGTACTATCGGGCAAACCCACGTTGGCTCTGGCTTTTCGGTTCCCACGGAGGCAGACCAATTGAGACGACGCAAATCAATCGGTATCACCTGCCTTGGAGCAGTGTTGTCGATGGTGAATTTTGCGCTGGCCAAGCCGCAGAATGCTCCTGCAGGCCAGATTGCGGCGCCGCCATACGATCCGTTTGAGCTGGTGGCCAGCCCTCCCGAAAACGTGGTGAACCCGGAAGCGCGGGCTACGGTTCTCAAGCTGCTTCAGGAGGGCTTTTCTGCGAAGTTACGGGTAAGACCTCCGATGACGGTGAAGGTGTCGTTTACCGCCGGCGGCGAGGTGCAAGAGGTCGGCCAAGGTGAAATGGACGAGACCGACGCCAGCCCGAATCGTCGCCACTGGGTAGGGCGCATCGGAGGCTTTTCTATTACTCGAATCATCACCGATCAGGCTTATGATTCGGTGCCGCCCGGACCAATACCGATTCGCTTAGAGATGGCTCGGAGTGACGTTCTGGGACCCGGCATGCCTTCCACGATGAGCGCGAAGATCCGAACGGCGCCCGCATCGCTCGATGGCATACTAGTGACCTGCATTTTAATTTCAGTACACGGCAGCGAAGCGCCGAACCGGGACTGGCCGGAAGCGGAGTACTGCGTTGAGGCGCGACCAGCGGTGCCGATTGACCAAAGGAAGCTATTGCGAGTCTATTCGCCTGCGCCGGGGATGTACGTGCTTTACGACTACGCGAACTCTTCGGAGCCTGGCGGACGTCCCAGCATCAACCAGGTCAGAGTGGCGGAGGCGGGAAAGATCGTGTTGCAGGGAAGCGTGAGCGTAAACACGGCGACCACCGAAGAACTGAATCCTGCTCTTTTCACCGCAACGAACCAAATGTTCACGGGAGGCGTGGGTTTGGTTGGACCGAGCTATCAAATCCAATCCAGGGGCGGCGTTAGCTCTGGCCCGATTCATCCTGTCGTGATCCATGCGACTCTAACCCCAGAAGGACGCGTGATCGAAGCCGAGAGTTTGCAAACCTCGGATCCGGCCCTCAGCCAGTCCGCGCTCGACCTTGTGAAGAAATCAAAATACGAGACGACATTTAATTACGGTTATCCTCCGCAGCAAGAAATATTCATCACCGTGCAATAAGGCGCGAGCCCATAGAATCCAGCAGTTTGAGAGCCCAGGCAGTTTCTTCTTCACGTTGAGTCAGCCGCCAACCTAACCTCTTTGCCCCGGCTCCGTCTAAAGACTTGAAGCCACACCTCGGAGAGATCAGGAAGAGTGGCCAACGTCCCCATACAGGAGTGGAAATGCGCAATCAAAACTTCTCGAGAGGCTTTTGGAAGCGCCCTCAGGCCGTGTTGTGTTCGCTGGCCCTGGCGTCTGCATTAGGGGGTGTTGGCTACGCCAGCGCCACCCATATCGAGCACATTCACGCGCTGGCGTTGAGGCTGGCGAATCCCGACGAAGGTCCCAGCCAAACGGGTTTTGCGCCCGTGGTGAGGAAGGTGCTGCCGGCCGTGGTTAACATTTCGTCCTCGAAAATCGCCAAAGTTCCCACGGAATTTCGGCAGATGCCGCAGTTGCCAGACGATCAGCTGTTCCGTCAATTCTTCGGCAACGGCTTCGAGAACCAATTCGGCGAAGGCCCCGACAATGGCCAAGGCAATGACCAAGGCAGCGGCAACGGCCAGTTCCGGAGCCCCCAGTTCCGCAATCGCCAGTTCCGCGGACAACCTCAAATCCCCGAGCAGCGGGAGACGGGAGTGGGATCCGGCGTGATCATGACGCAGGACGGCTACATCGTTACCAACAATCACGTCGTGGACGGCGCGAGCAGCGTCACCGTCACGCTTTCCGACAAGCGCGAATTCAAGGCTAAGGTCGTGGGCACGGACGCGAAGAGCGACATCGCCGTGATAAAGATCGACGCGAGCAGCCTGCCCTGCATCACCGTGGCTGATTCATCGAAAGTCCAGGTGGGCGACTATGCTCTGGCTGTGGGCGACCCGTTCGGCGTGGGCCAGACGGTGACCATGGGCATCGTGAGCGCCACCGGCCGCTCTCACCTGGGAATTGAGGACTACGAAGACTTCATCCAGACCGACGCTCCCATTAATCCCGGAAACTCCGGCGGAGCGCTGGTGAACGACCGCGGCGAACTGATCGGCATCAATACGGCCATCATCGCTCATGGGTCGGAAGGCAATCAGGGAATCGGCTTTGCCATCCCGGCAAACATGGCGCGCAACGTCATGGAACAGATTGTCGATCACGGCAAGGTGACCCGCGCGTATCTGGGAATCCTGCCGCAAGACGTCACGCCCGATCTCGCCAAGCAGTTTGGCGAAAAAGAAGCGCGCGGCGCGCTGGTGGCCGACGTGAGCGCGGGCAGCCCCGCCGAGAAGGGCGGCCTCGAAAGAGGCGATATCATTCTCGACGTCAATGGCAAGCCCGTCACGGACAGCAACGATCTGCGCATGACCATCTCCATGATGGCGCCGGATAGCGACGCCAACCTGAAGGTGCTCCGCAGCGGCTCCGACAAGGACATCAGCGTGAAGCTGAGCACGATGCCGGCCGAGTTGGGCGCGAAGAACAACTCGGGCGACGATTCCGAAGAGAACGGCAACGGCTCCGCCAGCAGCGCGCTTTCGGGCGTGGCTATCCAGAACCTCGACGCGCAGGCGGCCAACCAGCTCGGCCTGTTGCCCAACACAAAAGGCGTGGTGGTGACCAAGGTGGATCCTTCGAGCGACGCAGCCGAAGCCGGGCTTCGCCAGGGCGATGTGATTCAGGAGGTGAACCGCCAGCCGGTGAGGAACACGGCGGAGTTCGAGCGCGCCATGCACAGCTCGAATGGCAAGCCTCTTCTCCTGGTGAACCGCAACGGCAGCACGATGTACCTCACTGCCTAACAGAACCCACCCTCAAAAGGCGGCCCGGCGCGCCCCCGCGCCGGGCCGTTTTTTTTTGGCACCTGTTTTCCATTGGAAGTAATCCAATGTTGCGCTCCATAATGGAGCCTGCTCTTACTTCAAGTTCAAGGAGAAGTCCCCATGGCCGAGCCCAAAGCAAGCGAAACTGAAATTTCCCGCGATCGTCTGGCGGAATTATTGAACGAGGACCTTTCCCGCGAATATCAAGCCATCATCGCTTACGTCGTTTATTCCCAGGTGCTGACCGGCGCCCAGTACATGGACATCGCCGCGCAGCTCGAAATTCACGCCAAGCAGGAGCTCGATCATGCCTTGGTCCTTTCGCGGCAGATCGACTACCTCGGCAAGATGCCGGCGGTCACGCCCAAGCCGGTGCTCACCTCGGAAGATCCGAAGGTCATGCTTCGCTACGATCTCGATAATGAAAACGAAACGATCCGCAACTACCGGGATCGGATTCCGCAATGTGAAGCTCTCGGGGAGTACGCGATGGCGGAGCAGATTCGCCAGATCCTGATGCAGGAGCAAGACCACCAGATCGACCTGGCCACGGCCCTCGGCGAAGAGGTTCCCGATGTTGGCGGCGGACCCCGGAGACGCAGCAAGCGCTAGGGTGCAAGCGCTACCTCGGCCGCAGAGCATGTTTCGACGCAAATAACCGATCGCGAGCTGTTTGTGATTTCGAAACAGGGCTTTTCTTACTTATAGCGACTGCGTAACCTATATCCTCTTAACGACATCCAATCCCGCCCGGTACTCGCGTATCCCGGGGAAGGCAGGTATGTCCAAGTTGTTGCGATGCAGTTGTGACCTATTATCCACTTATTTAGTACGGCGATCTCCGTTTTCACTTCCTTGGACCTCGCCGCGCCGTGCAGCTACTCTGTTTTGCGTGACTTACAAGCACTCACTACGGGTACTGATTTTTCTTGTCTTCTTGCTGGGTGGCGCCTGCCTCTCGTTCGCTCAGGCACCGGCCTCCAATCCTGTCCCGGCCCCGGCGGCAGCTTCCATCAGCGGCGCCTTCACGGTGGTCAATGGCGGCGGTACCAGCGATCCCGCGCCCGACGTAACCGTAAAGGCGACTGGTCCAGAACCAAACCAAGACGTGCAGACCACCACCACGGATGTCGACGGGCACTACGCCTTCCTTCAACTCGCTCCCGGGAAATATGCCCTGGAGGCCAGCGAGCAAGGCTTCCAGCCATGGTCCGCCACGGTGTCAATTGAGCCGGGCCAGACTCTGATCCAGGATGTGGTCCTGCAGATCAGTTCGGTAAGTCAGCAGGTCGAAGTCCGCGCCGAGGCCGAAGCCCTCGTCGCTACCGATAGCGTCGGGCCGACGGAAACCCTGGGCAACAAACTGCTCGACGCCTTGCCGTTACCCACGCAAAAGTTCACCGAAGCGCTCACGCTGGTGCCCGGTGTTTTGCGGACCTCGCAGGGCAAGCTCAGCTTTAATGGACAGGCTGAAAGCCAGGGCATGCTGGTGGTGGATTCCGCCGAAAGCGTGGACCCGATTTCCGGCAGCTTTTCCATTCCTGTCCCTGTGGACGCGATCCAATCCATGACCGTTTACCCGCTTCCGGAAAGTTCCGAATATGGAGGCTTCTCCGGCGGTCTGACGACCATCGAAACCAAGGCCCCTTCGCCTTTGTGGGGTTACAGGCTGCTGGACTTCCCTCCATCGTTCCGCGGCAAAAACGGTCAGCTCGTGGGCATTGCCAACTGGACGCCCCGTTTGATATTGGGCGGGCCATTGATCAAAAACAAAGTGAACTTCTCGCAGGAAATTACCTACGAGTTTCGGCGTACCCCCGTGCGCGGCCTGGCCTGGCCCGTGAACGAAACGACCACCCGGACGTTCACCTCGTTCACGCAAATGCAGGTCATCCTGTCGCCCCGGCACCTGTTGAACTTCAACGTCACTGCCTTTCCCTCACAGCTCCAATACGCAAACATCAATACGCTTGTTCCCCAAACCGCCTCGGCCAATTACTCTCGCACAGGCTTCGCGGTTGGCGTATCCGATAGCTACCAGTTGCTCTCCGGCGCACTGCTTGACGTCGTCGTTCGCTACACGCGCTTCGATAGCAAAACCTGGGGACAGGGCCCTGCCGATATGCAGATCACTCCCCTTGGCTGGGGCGGCAATTTCTTCAACACCTGGTCGCGAAAAGCCAACCAAGTCCAACTGATTCCGTCCTTTCAGCTGGCTTCGAAGAGTTGGCATGGCCAGCATCAGATCCGATTCGGTGAAGACGTCCTCTATCGCGATTACAACGGCACCAGCCTCTCGCATCCCATCGATCTGCTCGACGCGAACGGCTTGCTCGCCGAACGCATCGACTTCCAGGGGCCCGGCCTATTCAGAGCTGCCGACACCGAGGTTGCGGAGTTCATCCAGGATCAGTGGAGGGTGAACGGCGCGTTGACCCTGAACTTTGGCGGCCGCATTTCGAGCCAATCCATCGGACGCGATGCCGCCTTTGCCCCCCGTGCCGGCTTCGCTTTCGCGCCCGGGGGCAAGCGCAGTACGGTATTTCGCGCCAGCATCGCCGAAACTTACAGCCACGTCCCACTGCTGGCGGCCGATTTTCAGGATAATCAGTCGAGAACTCTGAGCTTCTTCGATACCTCAGGCACATTGCTGGGCCCGCCCGTCACTTTGCAGAACGTGTACGTGCCCTCCGGCGATCCGAATATTCTGCCCGGCACCCAGTCCGCTCCCGAAACGAGCCCGCGCACCCTCGCTTGGAATGTCGAACTGGAGCGCGAAGTCCGCCAGAATCTCAGCGTCCGCCTGGGCTATCTCGATAGCAACACCAACGATCTATTTCTCCTCAATCCCTTGCTGGGGCCCGGCGTGGCCAATCCGGTGATGGCCCTGGAAGATACCGGCGCTTCTCATTATCGGCAGGCGCAGGTAGCTGTTCACTATCGCCCCGGCGAAAATACCGACCTCACGATCTCCTATACATGGAGCCGCGCGCTGGGCGACCTGAACACGCTCTCCGACACGCTCATACTTTTCCAGTCGCCGGTGATCCGGCCAGACGTTTCCGGCCTGCTCCCCACCGATGTGCCGCATCGCGTTCTAGCTACCGGGTTGTTCCGGTTCCCGTGGAAGCTGGCCTTCAGTCCGGTGGTAGACATTCACTCCGGGTTCCTGTATTCGAATGTGGACGTTTTACAGAATTACGCCGGCGCCCCGGACTCTTTGCGTTTCCCCGTCTACTTCTCCATGGACGTACGCTTCTACCGTGAAATGACAGTCCGTGTGCCTTTCCGCGAGCATTCCAAGCCCCGGAAAATCCGGCTTGGTTTTTATTCCACCGACGTAACCAATCAGCGGAATGCGCACGACGTGTACAACAACGTGGCCTCACCGTATTTCGGAATCTTCACCGGATACGCTAGACGCGTCGACGGCATGGTTCTCGACCTCGTCGAGTAGCGTTTCGAATCTTCAGATTCGCCGGCACTGGCTCGTCCATGCGGCGGCCAAGAAGCATCCGAGCACCACTTTGGCACTGTAGTCAGTGTGGACACTGTTCCAGTTTTTGAACAGTGGGACACCGCCCATCTTCCATATACCCACTGATTCTAAAGCTGTTAGACATGTTCATTATGGAACAGCCCTTGCCTTATCTATGGGCGAGGACAATGAACATGACCGGACAAAACGAATCGAAGCAAGCGTTGGGCGCCACGAATGGCTCGGGAAGCGGCTCATTGGGCGCGACAGTATGCGTGTACGGGTACGGCCAATCCCAAACCCCGTTCTACAAGGAAGCGAAGGCGCTCAAGGCGAGCTCGCACGGATGTTTATTGATCCTCGGAGCGGCCGTGGACCGCGGACAGAAGCTGCTGCTCATGAGCGCGCGGCAAAATGCGACGGAAGTGGAGATCGTCAATGCGCGCTCGGTGAATGGCCAGTTGTTCGAAGTTGAGGTCTCCTTTCCGGCGCCGCGACCCGATTTCTGGCAGTTGTTTGAGTAAAGGCGCGGAGCTTCTGTTGCCCTAAGTTGGTGTTCATAAACATACTTATATCCAGGGAACAAAGCTCCGCGGCTTCAATTGACACTTACGGGAATGGTTCTTAGCCTCGTATAGACAGCCCCTATTCCCCCTTGGAGGCGCTTGTGAATCCGGCCCTTAGATCCATTCGTAGAGGGCTCCTGGCAGCTTTCGTGGGTTTAGCCCCGACGGCTGGCCTGCTGGCCGACACCATCTATCTTAAGAACGGGCGCCAAATTCAGGCCAGCAACATCGTCCGGCAAGAGGGCAAATTAACATTCGATACGGAGGGCGGCGAGGTCAGCGTCTCCGAATCGCTGGTCGACCGGATTGAAAGCGACGATCCGGGGCGCGCCCCGATCGTCATTTCGAAGCTCCAAGCGGCGCATCACCCCGTGCCGGCTTCGCGGCCGGTGGCCACAACTCCCGACGCCACAACTCCCGAGGGCAAAGCCGAAGCGGTGGCTCTGAAGGCTCAGCAGCGCCCGTCCAGCATTGCCGTCCCGCGGCCCATGCCGGCACCAACGTTCAAGCCAGCGGACTCGCGAAATGCCGATGCCCCCGACGTGCAACAGGCGATCAACATTCCAGAGGTTCTCCCCAAGATCGGCGCGTCGGAGCCGGTTCCTCCGCGGGAGGCGAACACATGGTTTTTGACCGATTCGTCGGCTGCTGATTTCAGCGCCCCGCGCCACTTGAATGCTGGCGCCAGTACGAACGGCAGCCCCAGTGCCGGAACGATTACAGGAACTACCAGCCGCCCCGTTCAGGTGGGTTCCTTTGCTCCGGCGGTTGCTCCCGGGGCCCAAAGCGGCGCGGAAAGTCGTCCCAGGGAGGCGCGAGTAGTTCCCCCCGGCACCTTTGAGACGGTGAAAATGGTGCCGCCTTTCAAGCCGGAAAACGCGGCGATACAAACTGCCCGGCCGCCGGAGCAAGGCGTGGTTGTGCTGTCGGGTCCCCATCCAGCGTACACGGACGAGGCGCGCAGCTTGGGCATCGAGGGCCAGGTTTTGCTCGACGTCGTCTTCCGGGCCTCCGGAGAAGTGGAGGTGAACGGCGTCCTGAAGGGCTTGGGGCACGGTTTGGACGATGAGTCCATCCGCGCAGCGCAGCAGATTCGCTTCACGCCGGCCATGCAACAAGGGCGCGCCGTGGACTTCCCGGCCACGCTTCACATCGTCTTTCAACTCGCATTCTGATTCCCCGCGCCCGGCCGCACTTCGTCTACAGCCACTTCCCGCAGGAATTCTCGGAACCGGACCGGACTTCCCGGCCGTCTCTTATCGCGTGCGGTGGGCGGCGTTTTTGCCAGAGTCAAAGTGAGCCTGCTTGTGATTTAATATAGGCAAAAGTCGTGAATACTTGGCAAAAGTGGATCAAGCGGCCGCAGACCGTTTGGCTGCGCAAGGCTTTGTTCCAGGTGCATCTGTGGAGCGGAATCGCGCTGGGACTCTATGTATTCGTGGTCTCGCTCAGCGGAAGTTTGGCCGTCTTCAATAGCGAACTTTACTCCGCGTTCTTGCCACAGGCCAAAATGGTGGAGATTGCGGGAAGCAGGCTAAGCCACGACGAACTGCTGGCGGCGACGCAACGGGCGCACCCCCGCGCCACCATCACGCGGATTCAGGTTTGGAAGGACCCTCGCGAGGCTGCCATCGTTTCCCTGGGTGCGGCCACTTACGCCGATCAAAGATTCGTCGATCCCTACACCGGGAAGGATCTCGGGACGGCCCGCCCGCTTGGGCTTCGCGCAGTCAGCTTCTTTTCCCAGATGCACATGAATCTGCTGATGGGATATTCGGGCCGGCTCATCAATGGTGCGGGCGGATTCCTCGCCGCAGGCCTCAGCATCACGGGGATGGCGATCTGGTGGCCGGGAGTCCGCAGGTGGCGTCGCAGCCTCGCCGTTCGGCCGGGCTCCAACTTCAAGCGCCTCAATTGGGATCTGCACAGCGCGATCGGCTTCTGGACGTTTGCGATTGTTTTTATGTGGGCCATTACCGGCGCGTACCTGGTGTTTCCCAAGCCTTTCGATAAGCTGATCGCTCTGTTTCCCTCCGCTCCTTTGCTCACCAATGTGGGAATACTCCACTCTGTGCACGTCGGCGATTTTGGCGGCTGGCCTATAAAGGCACTGTGGGTGGTGCTGGGGATCGCGCCGCCGATTCTCTTCGTCACGGGCTGCATTATGTGGTGGTATCGCGTTTTGAACCCGTGGCGAAAACGCGCATTCGTTCGCCGGCCGCGTGTGAGAGGGCTGGACTTGACTGTTCCCGGGCGAACGTTCGAGGGTTCCGGGGCGAGGGTTCCGGAGCAACTCTAGCGATCAAGCAGGTCTGATATCGCCGGCGGCGCCGCGTTGTCGAACCTCAAGGATTTCAGTTTACGCCGAAGTGGCCTGGGGTGTATAAGCGACGTTCCTCGGCGAGTAAAATAAGCGCCCAGTTCGATGGCGAGCCGAACAATCCAAGGAGCAACCGGTGAAATACCTATCCTCGTTCGTGGCCGTTGGCGCGCTTTTGCTGGGCATTTCGGCCGGCGCCCGCGCCCAAACTGAAGTCACTCTTCTCGCGCCGAACCCCGTCCGGAGCATCATCGATAAGGTGGCGCCCGGATTCGAGCCCAAATCCGGCTACAAACTCAAGGTGACTTACGGCAGAGGCTTAGGGACCAGGGACCAGGCGGCCAAGGGCGATCCATTTGACGTCTTCATCATATTGCCGCCCTATCCGGAAGCGCTGGCCTCCGGCAACATCGATCCCAAGAGCGCCACGACGCTGGCGAGCCTCACGCTGGCGCTCGGCGTGAAAAAAGGCGCGCCCAAGCCAGACATCTCCTCGCCTAAAGCGCTGAAGCAAGCGCTGCTCGCGGCCAAGTCGGTGGCCTTCGTGGACCCGCCCCAGGGAAGCGACGGGACCACCACGAAAACAGCCCTAGAAAAGCTGGGCGTCTACGATGCCATCACCCCCAAGGCCAAGTTGTTCCCTAACTCCGGCGGGGTGGGAAACACGATAGCCAAGGGCGATGCCGAGATCTGCATCTACTGGCTCAACGAAATGACCAATCCCGGCGTCGACGTTGTGGGGCGCTTGCCGAAACAGATTTTGTCGCCGCTGAAGGTCATGGCGTTCGTCTCCACCCACGCCAAGGATCCTAAGGCCGCGAAGGCCCTGGTGGCCTATCTTTCTTCACAGGAAGCGGAGGCCACATATAAGAAGGACGGATTCTTGCCGGGTCACTGACGCCGGAGAATGTCAAACTCTTAAAGCACCGGAAAGGAAACGACAATGACGCTGCCCGCGAAAAGCATCGTGAAGTGCGCGCTTGTGATGTTCTACGTGATGTGCAACCTTGCCGTTGTCCATCCCGCCGCGGCGCAATTTCATCTTCCCGTGCCGGGCCTGGGCGGCGGGAAAAAGGGAAAGAACCAGCCGCCACCAAACCAGCCGCCGCCGTCCCAGCCCGACTCGACGCAGCCGGCTCCCTCGGCGCAACCGGCTCCCGTGGCGGGGCCGAAACCCGCGGGCGTGCCGGTTCCTGCCGACAGCCCGATTCTCCAGGCGTTTCAGAAGCTTGGGCAACAGAACGTCTACCACCAGCGCATGGTAGTCAGCAGCAACGACGCTCGGATGCAGCAGATGATGTCGCAGATGGGATTCATGCCCGCGGAAGTGATCACCGCGGGCGACGTGAAGCAAGTGTCCATGCATTTCAATATGCCGTTCGATGGGAAGACGGAAGACTTCGAGTTGCGCAGCGTGTCCGGCAACGGGCGCACAGCCAGCAAGTGGCTCTCGCCGGCGAAGGACCGGATTCTGGCAACACAGGATGCCCAAATCACCAAGCAACTCGCCGAGGCGGAAGCCTCGTCGGCTAGTTCGATCGCCCGGAACCTCGCGATGGGACCGATGGGCATGGTGAGCGCGGCGGTCCAAGCCGCCGGTGCGGCTGCGTCGGCGGCCGAAGCCGCTGCGGTCAAGAAGCAGGCCCACGATTTTTGGGAATGGCAGTGCAGGGACGGCGGAGGACAAGCCTCCCGAAGTGACACCGCGCAGGCCACCCGGCCAGCGCCTCCCATGACCGATCTTCGCGTCGTCGGAGACGACACCATTAACAATGTCCCCGTCACCAGCTACGAGTTTTATGTTCGCGACGGCGGGCAATTCCACGGCCCGATGCAGATGTACGTGGCCAAGGATAGCGGACTGCCGGTGCGCATGGGCATGAGCGATCCGCGCATGAACGGAAGCATGCAGATGGATTACTTCGGTTTCAACGAAGGCGGTGACTTTGAGGTTCCCGCCTGCCTCGCCCAGAAATAAAGGCTCGAGGCCATTTTTCCCCGGCGCGACGAACCGCCTTCAGATCGTCCATATGTAGGTGTGACCATAGCCGCGGCGAACTCAGTAGCCGTAAACCCAGTCAATGCGCTGAGCGCCGGCGTTCCGCGCGCCCGTTTTGCGGAAGACGGTTTCGTAGGCGTCAGCCGGCGCTGCTGCCGCGCAGCGGACGGGATTCGCTCTGGTCTTCGGCCGTAATAGGTGACATCCGCCAGATTCCGCCCAGCAATATCATGGCGGTTGTTGTCACGGCGCCCCGCATCTCATCACCCAGGCGAATCAGATAGCCTGGGTCGACCACCGCATGCATGCCGAGAGTGAGGAAATGCGGAGCGAAGCTAAGCACCTTGGACGCGGCAAACATCAGCACCATCGCCGCCTGATGTTCCCGGTGCAGACGAGCAACCAGCCAACCGGCCGCCGCCAAAACTGGCGTATAGATTAAGTACCAGTAAAGATAAGAACCTCGATTTCCTCAAATATCCACAGCGGTGACGGTTGACACTTCCGCGCCATCCGTTTAGCTTCCCTCTGCTTCTTCCCAGCTTCTGTTGATCTTTTCTTCCCGGGAGTGACTGCAATGATCGACGCAGCCGATGTAGAGGTGAAGAGTCCCGTAGAAGCTCTCCGAGACGAGGACGGCGTATTTGAAGTGAGCTCCCCTTACGGACACGTCTTTCAGGTTATCTGCCGCCGAGGGGGAAGGATGGACGTTCGCGAACTCGCCGAACCCAAGCACAAAGTGCCCATCCGGGTGCATTGGCGAATCCGCAGAATCCATCGCGACGTAGCCTGAGCGCGAAGTAACCCCGCAGCAAATCCTGCAAGACCAAGGGCTCTCGCGGTGTGTGTGCTCGAACCCAGGGGGCTGCGCTGCTTATTTCGAGGAGCGAGCTTCAGAGTGGAACGCCGCATGGGTGAGGTAGGCGCCGAGAAGAAGCAAAAAGAAGGCATAGGGATACGGATGCTGGTCGTAGCGAAGGCCCATGATGAAGACCCTCGATTCCGTGTCCGGCGATAGGACCAGCAAGAGCATGCCTTTGATCAGGCTGGCCCAACCGAAAAGTGTGACGATCACCGGCAGCGCGCCGCCCGACCACACATTGTGGGCAAGAACGATGGCCAGCCCAGCGGTCATTCCCATCAGACCGGCCATGAAAAGCAGCGGTGGGGTTTGAACGATCTCTTTCATAATCTCCACGGTCGCTTGGGCGTGCGCGAGCATGGCCAATGCCAAAGCGACGCAGTAAAGCCCCAGTAGCTTTCCAAGAAACAGTGTGCGGGGCGACGTGATCTCCTCCGAAAAGAATCAATTTACCGGGATTTCGGTCTTAGCGCGACTTTGACGTATTCGTCCGGCGCATCTTTCAAAATCCTCGAAAGCCTGGATAACATAGCTTGGTTCCGGCGTCACCCAGAAAGGTGCGTGAGATGACCAAGGGCCGAATGGAGGCTTTCAGCGACGGGGTATTTGCCGTCATCATCACCATCATGGTGCTGGAGATGAAGGCTCCGAACGGAACCAGCCTATCGGCCTTGCAGCCCGTCCTTCCCGACTTCCTCACCTATATTCTGAGCTTCGTATACGTCGGCATCTACTGGAACAATCATCACCACCTTATGCAGGCGGCCCAGCACGTTTCGGGAGGCATCCTCTGGGCGAATCTGCATTTGCTGTTTTGGCTCTCGCTCACCCCGTTCGTTACCGCCTGGATGGGGCAAAACAATTTTGCTCCTTGGCCGGTAGCGTTATACGGGATGGTGATGCTCTTTGCCGGAACCGCTTACTTCATTCTGACCAGATCGTTGATCGCCTACCACGGGAAAGAGTCAACCCTCGCGGCATCGATTGGGGACGACAGGAAGGGCAAGATGTCTCTGGTGGCCTATGTTGTCGCGATTCCTCTGGCGTTCGTGCACCCGTGGTTCGCCTGCGCCTGCTACGCCGGCGTAGCCATCATGTGGCTGATCCCCGACCCGCGCATCGAAAAGGCGCTGCATTCATAGATATGCGTTCATGAATAGAAGGTGCGCTTTTGCGTGTCATCCCGAACCCAGCCGCGTCTTTCGCGGATGCCGGTGAGGGATCTGCTTTTGCCTTTAGGTTCCCACGTGACGCGACGCTTACGCCGCGCTGCTGTTTGCTCAGCGCATCACTTCCGGTACTGTTCGTCGCTGACGTGCTCCATCCAATCCACGGCCTTGCCGTCGAGTTGCTCCTGAACGGCGATGTGGCTCATCGCCGTGGTTGGGGCCGCCCCGTGCCAGTGCTTCTCCCCGGGCGGAAACCAGACTACATCGCCCGGCCGAATCTCCTCCACCGGCCCGCCCCAATGCTGCGCTCGGCCGCAACCCGAGGTAACGACCAGCGTCTGCCCAAGGGGGTGGGTATGCCAGGCCGTGCGAGCGCCCGGCTCGAACGTGACCCACACGCAGCGAACCCGCGCCGGATCGGGCGCGGTGAACAGCGGATCGGTGCGCACCGCGCCCGTAAAATACTCTGCCTTGCCCTTGCCGGAGGGCTGTGAACCGCATCGTTTGATTTCCATCGTCTTCCCTTCTATTAGTACTTAGACCGTTCTCGCTCTATTATGCCGGGAGCTGACTCTTTTGGTACCTCTTCCAACTTGCGCCGGAGGGAAAACCATGCCTCGATTCAAAGCAAAGTTCCCTGCTCTTGATAGACGGGCAGTAACGCGTCGCTCGGCCCGTCTGCCGATTCGCACATTGTCGATCTGCCGCGATACACGGCGCACTGTGAGCACCGTCACATCATCTGCTGGGTCTTTAGTAGAAGCTAATTGCGGCAGGATCGATCTCTTCCGATGCCGTCGGAGGATTCGACCCCTTCCGGGTGAGGGTTGGCGGCTCCGCCGCACGGCTAGCATAGAGCGCCGGAGCTGCCGCTCCGCCTTTCCCAGCAATAAATGATTGTCTCGTCGCTTCCGTCGTCGTCCTTTATCGATTATTGTAGGCCGCGCTCAGATCGGCATGGGTAATGCGCAAGAGAATATTTCGCTGAGGACACCGATGAAGAGATGGAGAATCGCTGGGCTGATCGTTTTGGTGTTGGCGGCCGTTCTATTCGCCCTGAACTTCGCGATCGTGCGGTCTTCCCCCTCGCTCCCGGGCGGCTCCAATACTCTTGCCAGCAATCTGGTGCGCATGCGCCGCGGCGAAATAGGCTTCTGGCTTACGGGAAACGTGGTCAGGACGCCCGTCACAGACTGGTCGTTCATCGATTCGATCCGAAACATTCAAGTCCAAACGCATACCCCGTACCTCCTCCCCCATGTTTTGACCACGGACATTGCCAGGGTTGACGACCATATCTATCTATTCTCCGAATATTTCGCGCCGGCGCGGGGAAAACGGGACACGCGAGGAGACTTTCCGCAAGCCAGGTTTTGGAATCGCATGGTGGTTCGCGATCCGCGAATTCGTGTGAAGATCGGGGATCGGCTGTTCGATATGCGCGCCTATCCGCTGACGGCCCCGGCCGAAATCGAAGTGGTGCGGAATGTTTTCCTGAGCAAGTACGATGACGTCAAGCGAAGGGACGACGCGCCGGAATCGCGGCGTCCGGCGCTGTACTTTTTCCGTCTCGAGCCGCAATGGAGCAGCGACTAGCGGAGCGTCGTTTTATTTTTGGCCGAATTCCCGCAAGCACCAAGGCCATCCTCGGAGCCATTTACCGCGCCGCCTCATGCGCGGGGGAATTTGGGCTTGCCTCGCGGATATGCCGCATCTAGAATACGCCCCAAGCGAAACGGGTTCTGGAGGCACTGCTGTGAGTCGTTGCGAACGAGCGCAGGCAGGCCCCTGCACAATGGCGACGACACGATAGTGAAAACGAGCCGCGCACGGCTTTCCAGGAAAAACGCCGATTTCTTGATGAGTTTAACGCCTGAAAGGAACTGCCTGAAATGAACTTCCGAATGAATGCAACGACGCTGAAGCGCCTTGGTCTGCTGGCCGTCTCCCTTTCGGTCGCGGCTTTTCTCTCTCTGGTGGCGGCGCACGCGCAGGGGCCCGGCGGCCAAAATGGCCAGGGGAATGCCGACGACGAGCCGCACCTCGACGGCTGGAACCGGGTCGTTCCGGACACGCCGCTGAGCAAGAACCCGGCGCCCGCTCCCGTACACGACATCTTCGGAACCTGGGAGCCGGCCGCGGGCTGGCGCAATGGAGTGCAGGCGTCAGGGCCGGCCAACTTCCCCAAGGATGGCAAGCATGCCGAGGTTCCTTACACGCCCGAAGGCGAGCAGGTTTGGAAGACCCACAAGTATGGCGATGGATTCGGCTCGTATGATTTGCTCGAGGTCAACGATCCCTTCGAGAAATGCGATCCGATCGGCTTTCCCCGCGTCGATCTGCACGACCTGCGCGCGGTGGAGATCGTTCAAGCTCCCAAGAAAGTGAACGTCATATACGAGAACGATCAGGTCTACCGCACCATCTGGACCGACGGGCGCGACTTCCCCAAGATCACCGAGCCGCGCTGGTATGGCTATTCCGTGGGCAAGTGGACGGACGACTACACCTTCGTGGTGGACACGGTGGGCATGGACGACAGGAGCTGGATCGACAATGTCGGCCGCCCGCACACCGCGGATCTGAAGGTGCAGGAGATCTTTCACCGTGTGAACCACGACATCCTGGAACTCACGGTGACCATCACTGATCCCAAGTACTACACCAAGCCCTGGAACGCCCTCGACAAATATCCCATGCGCTTGCAGAGCGATAGTTTCGACATCCGCGAAATGGTCTGCTCCGAATCCGAAGCCGAAACTTACATGAAAGAGATTGCCGAAGAGGCCGAGCAGCAGAAGAAGAACGGCCAGAAGTAGCGGCGAGACTGCCGCGAAACGCAGCGCCGCGGAGTCCGCTTGGCGCTGCCACATATCCAAACTGGTCTAAGTTGGATTAATCGATTTCCGGATGGCAGGGGAAGACTGCGGTCAGAAGAGTCCCGGGATTGCCCCCGCCGATCTCGAACCGGCCGCCCAACTGCAAAACGCGTTCGCGCATACCCGCGATACCCACGCCCAGCTTCCGCTTGCCGCCGTGGCCATTGTGGCCATTCCCATTCTGTTCGGCCGGCTCCGAGTGGATGCCCTTGCCCTGATCGGACACGGCAAGCAGGATCTCTTCGCCGGCAACCAGCAACTGAATCGAAGCGGTGCGGCTGCCAGAGTGCCGATGGACATTCGTCAGGGCCTCCTGGATGATTCGGAAGATCGCCGTCTCCAGGTCCCGGGGCAGTCGCGGAAAGTCGTCCGCCACATCGAGCGTGGTCTGGATGCCGCTGCGATCGATAAATCCGCCCACGAACCAGTGCAAAGCGTCGGTGAGCCCGGCTTCGTCCAGCAAGGGAGGATGCAGCAGGTAGGAGAGGGTGCGCGTCTCGCGGATCACCTGATTGGCCAGGCCGATGCTCTCGGTCAGCCTGCGAGACAGATTCGGGGAAAGCTGGTCCTTGGCGGCCTCCGCCAGCGTTTCCAGATTCATATTCAGCGCCGCGAGAATCTGCCCCGCGCCGTCGTGCAGTTCGCGGGCCAGCCGCCGGCGCTCTTCGTCCTGCACTCGTAGCAATTGCCCCGAGAGCCGCCGCAGGCTCTCCTGGGTATGCTCGAGTTCCGCCGCGTGGTGCTGAATTCGCTCCAGCAATGCCCTGCGTTCCGTCATATCGCGGGTGATCTTGGAAAACCCGAGCAGCGTGCCCCGCTCGTTCCGCAGGGGCGTAACCACCACGCTCGACCAGAATGTCGACCCGTCTTTTCTAACGCGCCAGCCTTCGCCCTCGTAATGCCCTTCCTCGCACGCCTTCTGTAAAATCTTGGCCGGAAGGCCCCGCTTCAAGTCTTCCGGCGTATAGAAGCGCGAAAAGTTCTGCCCGATGATCTCGTCCGCCGTGTAACCTTTGATTCGCCGCGCTCCCACGTTCCAGCTGGTGATGATGCCGTTGGGGTCCATGGAGTAGATGGCGTAATCTTGCACGCCTTCCACCAGCCTCCGGAAGCGCTCCTCGCTCCGCTGCAGCGCGTTTTCCGTTTCCAGCGCTCGCGCCTTTTGCTGCAGATGAGCGATGGCCCGGCGCTTCTCCTCTTCCGCGACCAGAGCCAGGTAGCTTTCGGCGGGGACCACGCTGGAATGCTCCGCGCAAATCTTCAGGAAGGGTTCGGTATCGTCCTTGTGGGCGAACCCGTTCATCGGGTACGCGCAACGCAGCGAGAAAGAATGGGTCTCCGCCAGAGCGTTCCACAACTGCTCCAGGCGAATGGCTGCTTCCTCTTTCTCTTCCGCCCATAGCAGCGCCACCATCTCGCCAAATGCCGCCACCCGCGCCTTTTTATTGCAAGCGGCCTCCCTGGCTCGCGAAAGCACCGTCCCGATTACGTCGCGGAAGCGCCCCTCATCCGGCGTGTCGCCCGCCATAAACTTGTCCAGCGTTTCCGAAGCGTCCAGCGCCACGTACCGCCCTTGGCCGATGGCCAGCGCCATATCCAACCCGCGCGTTTCCAGGTTTCGCTCGATCTGCTCGCGATGCGCCTTGGTGGCGATCACGACGGCGGCATCTCCCGCGCCCAGGGCCATCCCGATGAAGCGAGCCACTTCACTGGCGAGAAAGGCGTCGCTCTCGTAAAACTGGACCACGTGCGCTCGCTGATCGCTATCGTGCCAGTGCTCCAGCGTCTCGTTCATTTCGCGCGTCTCAGCGGCCTCGGATGTTCCAAATTCCACGGGCTCAAACTCGCTCATTAACGCTCCGGCAATGATTGCGATTCGCGGTCGGCGGAATTGTGACACAACTTGTCGCACCGATCCCTACGGCGAATACCTTACGCGCCGCTTAGGGGAGCCGGACGGTACCTTGTGCCAATGCCTTCGTAATGCCCCGTCCAGTGCCCTTTCTAATGATTGAACGTCACGTTGATCCCGGTGGAGAAAACCAAATCGTTGGCCACCGTTCCCGGAATGGGGTCGCTGATGTAGAGATCGCCCAACGTGGTTTGCCAGCCCAGCCACGCGCGGATCTTCGTGGCCACGGTCACATTAAAGGCAAACCGATAGGGCCCTGGAGGACCCAACTGCGGATACATCTCGAAGTTCTGATTGATTGATGTCACGTTCCACTGGTGCGTAAACGTATCGCCCACGGTGGCTGCCGCCACGCTCCGCAGGATGCCCGTCGAATACGACTCTCGCGTGTAGTTGCCGCCCGCAAAAAGGTCGAGCTTGGTCTTCGGCTGCGCGATCGCGTGGTAGCCCGCGCCCACGCCCAGGATCGACCGTAGGTTCAGGAATTGCAGCTCGTTGTAGACGAAATCTGCGCTGGTATAGGCGAAAGCATTGTCGCGAATATCGTGCTGGTAGCGTGCGCCGCCGGTAATCGCATTGGCCGTTACCCCGGCGGTCACCCCCGGCGCCACGGTCACGCCGCTGGACGCATAGACCGACGTCGCGTAAGCCGTAGTCTTGTCGTGCAGGGTGGTGCGTCCCGCGTTAAAGGCGAGGTTCAGGTTCGTGGTGCGACTATTGCCGCGGGCCAGCGCGAAGCCCAGCGCTGCCGTGGTCTGCCAATCCTGCAGCAACCCTGGATGCAGGCTGTGCTCGTAGGCCGTTTCCACTCCTTGCGAACGGATGGTCGCTGCGTTCGCCAAGGGGACGCGCACGGGTGCGCCCGCGGACGGCGTGACCACCAGATCGCCGGCGTCGGTGGTGACCATGCCACTGATGGTCATGCCCTGGGCGGTAACTACGAAGATCGGCTCGCTGGAAATCACCTGGCGCACGGCGGACCATTGCAGCGTGACGGTGCCGTTCGCCGTGGCCGGGCCCGCATAGGCGAGTTTTAGTGTCAGCTGTTTTCCGTCGGACGATACGATCGTGCCGGTGAAGCCGTCGCCGTTCTCCATGATGACCGTATCGGCCCACGCCGTGCCGGCCATCAGCAGCACGGCGCCTAGGAACGCACATACAAATAAGGACCGAACGAGGAAAGACCGGAGAGGAAAGGACCGCACAATTCCCGCGGGATCATGAGCCTCGGCGCTATCTGTGACGCCGCGAGCTGTCGCTTGAGTACGCATATGTCTCCTTAGAGCTGCCGTTGGAGGCGCCGCGCGAGAGTGCGCAGTGGCCCTTGGAATGGGGTCGGGGTCGGAATCTCGCTAATTCATCGGTACAGACGGGCAGCATTATAAGGATGTATCGCGGAGGAAATCGAGATATACCGCGAAAGAAATCGCTAGACGCGGCGTCGCAACGTTATTCCGCTGATCAGGGAGATCAAGAACAGAATGAGAAACACATAGAACAGGATTTTAGCCACTCCCGTGGCGGCCGCGGCAATATCTCCAAAGCCGAAAATTGCCGCGACGATGGCGACGATAAAGAAGGCAACGGCCCAGCGAAGCATAACTCCTCCGGTTGAAGCCTTACGCTCTTCAGGCCCTGAGCGACATAAATCAGGGGAAGGCCTTCGCAAGCGAACCACTCTTGGTAAGAGACCCTACCGCGCATCTCCGGCGCTAACCATACAGGGAATCGCCGGGTTCTTTGAGTTTGTAAGCTGATTGCGGGGTTTCCGCTTTACAGATTCACTTGCAGTATGAGCGACGGCAATCTCCCAGCGGATCTTCCCGCCACCAAAAGCAAGAACCAGAAGTTCCGCCACGCGGCCTCTGTTGCAGGATGGGCCGCGCTTGTCCTGCTCGGGGCCTACGCCCTCCTGCTGGCCGTTTTTTGGCCGTTTACGCAGCGCAAGATTGCCCAGCGCCTCAGCCAGGAGACCTCCAGCGATGTGCAATTCCTCGAATTTCGCGCCACCTATTTCCCGCCCGGCTGCGTGATTCGCGACCTGGAAGTGCGGCCCGAGGGCGAACCCTCCTCCCCTCCCGTCGTCACCATACAGCGCTTGACCGTCACCTCAGACTACCGGGCGATTTGGCGTCATCGGGTGCAGACGATGCGCCTGGAGGACGTTCGCGTGGACGTTCAGCGCAGGCGCGTCGCAGCCAAGGCTTCGGCCCAGGCTCCGGGAGAAGGAACCAGCAGCAAAGAAGGATCCCAAGGCATCTCCACGAGCACTTCGACCGGTAGTTCTAGGAGCAGTTCGACGGGCAGTTCTACGAGCGTAGCCCAATTAATCGTCGAGAGGGCCGTGGTCGAATATCCGCGACGCGGCAAGCCAGCCCTCGTATTTCCGATTCATCGGCTCACGCTGAATAACATCGTCCGCGATAAGCCCATTTCATTTCACGTCGATATGGATAACGCTCTGCCTCCGGGGCACATTCAGGGGGACGGGCAGTTTGATCCTTGGAAGGTACAAAGGATTGCCGATACCCCGGTCTCCGGATCCTATTCTTTCAGCGACGCCCACCTGGATAGGCTCCCCGGCATCGGCGGCACATTGTCGTCGCAAGGCTCGTTTGCGGGACCGGCCAACGCTCTGCGCGTGCAAGGCGCGACGGATACGCCCGAGTTCCGCGTGAAATCCGCCGGGCATACGATCAACTTAAAGGCGGACTTTCAGGTCATGGTCAACTGCTCCAATGGCGACGTAACCTTGCAGACGGTCCAGGCGCAGTTCCGCGGCACCGGCGCCATCATCCGAGGCGATGTCAAACGCCCCAAAGACGCACCCAGAACGGCTTCGCTGCAAGTCGATGCCACCGAAGGACGAATTGAAGACTTGCTCTGGCTGCTCTCCGCGCAAAAGGAGCCCGCCATGATGGGGCCGATCGCGGTCCATGCACACGTCGTCATTCCCGGCGGAAAACTGCGCTTTATTCAGCGAGTGCGTTTGCAGGGGGAGTTCAAGATTGACGCAGCAACATTCACCAAGCCGGAAACACAGGCAAAGATCAATACTTTGAGCTTCCGCGCCGTCGGCCAGAAGATCCCCAAGTCCGCCGCAGATCTCCCGGACCCTCCCGCCTCTCTCCAGGGCCAGATCGACCTGCTGGATGCTGTCGCTCACTTTCCGCACGTGTCCTTTTCCGTTCCCGGCGCTCTTGCAAATATGCAGGGGGCTTACAACCTGAACGACGAGCGAGTCAATCTGCGAGGAGACCTGATGGTGGATGAGAAGTTCTCCAAGACGGCGTACGGTCTCGGCTCTCACGTGATCACTTGGGCCGGCGAGAAGCTCTTCGCCAAGAGCACAGGCGCGGGAGAGATCCTCCCTGTAAGGCTCACCGGTACTTATAGCCATCCTTCCTTCGGCATGCAAAAGTAAAATTTCGGGGCGCTTGAACCCGGCTCCCCGGCGCGGAGGCTTGGCGCTGGAGATGCTGGCGGCATTTTGATACTCTCGGGTAGCGGTTACGGCGTCCCCGCCGGCGCGAGCTCGAAACCATTCGGCCAGGAAGCTCTATCTTGGGGGAATGGAATCGGAGATGCATCCGCAAGAATTAACCCATGCATCTTAGAGGGAGCTTGCAAGGAACTTTACAGAGCACTCATGGAGGCAAGGCGGCGCGGACTTCTCATTCATCTTTTGCGAACGCGCTCCGTCCAGCTGGAAACATCAGCGAGACTTAGTTTTCAATGTAACGAATTTCGATAAGTTTTCCGGCCAACAATTCTTAGGTGGAGAAACTCCCACCTGGGGTGGCGTATATTTCTCGCGCCACGGAAATTTGGAGCGCTGGATAATCATGTTTGAATTTCTGTTCAAGTATCCCGCTTCGGCGTTCTCCAGGGGCGAACTTGTTCTGCTCGCCGGCTGGCCCAAGTGGATACTGGCCGCGCTCATCCTGGCGGTAAGCGGCGGACTGGCGCTCCTGCTTCGCAGCAAGTTTCCGAGAACGGTTCCGACCCTCCGCAATTGGCGCATGGGCGCCCTCTGGCTGGTGCAAAGCGTGCTGGCCGCGCTCTTGCTCCTACTGCTGTGGCAGCCCACGCTGATGGTCTCCGAGCTGAAGCCTCAGCAGAACATCATCGCCGTGGTCGTGGACGATTCCGCCAGCATGGGCATCAACGAAAACGGCAGCACGCGCGAAGCGCAGGCCGTGAAAGCCCTCCAGGGTGGCGTCCTCACGGACCTGCAAAAGCGCTTCCAGACTCGTCTCTATCGCATGGATAGCAAGCTCGCCCGCGTGGACAGGGTCGACGATCTGCATCCTTCCCAGCCGGTGACGCATATCGGCGATAGCCTCAAGCAACTGGCCGCTGAGACTACCGATCTGCCCATCGGCGCCGTCCTCATGCTCAGCGACGGCTCCGACAATTCCGGCGGCATCGATCTGGACACCATCTCCGCGCTGCGCAGCCGCCACATTCCCGTGCACACGGTGGGCTTCGGCCGCGAGCAATCCCAAGACATCGAGATCAATGACGTGGCTGTGCCCGCGCGCACCCTGGCCGATTCGCGCCTGGCGGCCAGCGTCACTTTCCATCAACGCGGATTCGCCGGACGCAAAGGCGTGCTCGCGGTCCGCGATGGCGAAAAGGTCCTCACCACCCAAGGCATCACCTTCGGCCCGGACGGGAATATCCAGACCGAAAATGTCTTGTTCAACGCCGGCGCCGCGGGAGCCAAGCCGCTCTCTTTTTCCATCGATCCCCTGCCCGGCGAGGAGAACCGCGCCAACAACGCCATCACTCGCCTCGTGGATGTGCGCTCGGATAAACGGCGCATCCTTTATATAGAGGGGGAGCCGCGCTGGGAGTACAAGTTCATCCGCCGCGCCGAAGATAACGACCGCATCGTGCAAATCTCGTCCATGGTGCGCACCAGCGAAAACAAGATCTATCGCCAGGGCATCGCGGACCCCAAGGAGTTGTCCGAAGGATTCCCCAACAAGGTGGAGGACCTCTTCCCCTACGACGGCATCGTCATCGGCTCGGTGGAAGCGAGCTACTTCACGCCGGAACAGCAGCAGTTGATCAAGGATTTCGTGGACCGCCGCGGCGGCGGGCTTTTGCTGCTGGGCGGCCGATCTTCGCTGGCGGACGGCGCCTGGGGCGTCTCCAACTTGGCTGATCTGCTTCCGGTTATCCTCCCGAACCATAAGGACACCTTTCATCGCGAGGATGCCACCGTGGAGCTCACCCCGGCGGGCGCGGACAGCATTATTTGCCGCCTGCTGGAAGATCCCGCCAAGAATATCGATCGCTGGAAGAAGCTGCCTCCCTTGATGGACTACCAGGAGGTGGGCACGCCCAAACCCGGCGCCGCCGTGCTGGCCGAGGCCAAGGTGGGCACGCGCAATTCGCCGCTGCTGATCACCGAAAATTACGGACGCGGACGCACCGCAATCATGGCCACCGAATCCACCTGGCACTGGCGCATGACTTTGCCGCTCAACGACACGTCGCAGGAGGCCTTCTGGCAACAACTCTTGCGCTGGCTCGTTTCCGATACGCCGGGGCGGGTCTACTCCTCGATTCCCAGTCCCATGCTCTTTGACGACGGCCATGTGCGCGTCTCCGCCGACGTGCGCGACAAAAACTACATGCCGCTGGGCGACGCCCGCGTCGAAGCCCATTTCCTCGGGCCGCAGAATACCGCCGCGCTGGTGGAGATGACTCCCGATCCGAACTCCCCCGGCGTTTTCAATGCCGAATGGACCGCCGACAAGCCCGGCACTTACACTGCCGAGATTTCCGCCAAGCACGGCGACGAGGACGTGGGCCGCGATACGCTAATGTTCCAGCGCGTGGATGGCGTGGCCGAGAACTTCCACACCGAGCAGGATCGCGATCTGCTGGAGAAGCTCTCCTCGCAAACCGGCGGGCAGTATTGGCAGCCTCAGAATCTGGCCAAACTCGCCGATCAGATTCCCTACTCGGAAGCCGGCATCACCGTTCGCCAGGCCAAAGAGCTCTGGAATATGCCGGTGGTCTTTCTTCTGCTTATGCTGCTGCCGGCCGCGGAATGGATTATGCGCCGCAGGTGGGGTGTAGTGTGAAAACGCCGGGGTGCAGTGTGAAGATGAAATTCCTCATCGCGGCCGGCCTGCTTTGGTTCTCGCTCTCGGCCGTGGCCGCGCGCGCCGCCACCTACTACGTCACCATCGCCGGCCTCGGCGGCGAGGCCGACTACGAGCAGCGCTTCGAGGGACTCGCAAGCGATCTGGATAAGTTGCTCAAGGATTCCGGCGGCGACCTGCGCGTCTACACGTTATCGGGGAAAGAAGCCTCGCTCGCGCACATCAACGAAACCTTCGCCACGATTGCCAAAGAGGCCAAGCCCGAGGACGATCTGGTCGTCATCCTCATCGGCCACGGCTCCTTCGATGGCAGCGACTACAAGTTCAATATCCCCGGCCCGGACATCTCCGGCAGCGAACTGGCGGCCCTTTGCGACAAGATTCCGGCCAAGCGCCAGTTGATCGTGAACACCACCAGCGCCAGCGGCGGCTCCGTGGCCGAACTGAAAAAGCCTAATCGGGGAGTGATTACCGCGACCAAGAGCGGCACGGAGAAAAATGCCACCGTCTTCGCGCGCTATTGGGTGGAAGCCCTGCGCGATCCCGAGGCGGACGTCGACAAGAACGAATCCATCACCGCGCTTGAAGCGTTCCAATATGCCGACCGCAAGACCGCCGAGTTCTACACGACCCAGAAGCGCCTCGCCACCGAGCATCCTCAATTTGAAGACACCGGCAAGGCCGATGCCGTGCGCACGCCTTCGAGCGAAACTAACGAAGGCCTGTTCCTCTCTACCTTTACCCTGGTGCGCATTGGCGAGGCCCAGCGCCAAGCCGCCGATCCCGCCAAGCGCGATCTGCTAGCCAAAAAAGAGGCGCTCGAACAGCAGATCGATAAGCTCAAATATGAGAAGGCCGCCATGGATTCGGACGACTACAAGCGGCAGTTGACCCAGGCGCTGCTCCAATTGGCTGAGGTGCAGCAGGAGCTGGATAAGTGAATGGCAGGCTCCGAAGCTCGATCCTGATCGTTGCCGCGGCCGCCTTTCTCGTGGCCGCCGCCAACTTCGCGCGCGCCGCAGCGCCGCCCGCCACGCCAGACGACTGCCAGGCCCTCCGCAAGCACGGGCACAACGACCAGGCCAAGGTCTGCTTTGAATCGCTCACGCAGTCGCGAGAACCTGCCGTTCGCGCCGAAGGCGACTGGGGCCTGGAGCAGTATCAGGACGCCAACAACGAATTCCGCGCGGCCGTCGAGCAGTCTCCCATGAACGCGAACATCCGCGTGCGCTGGGGCCTCCTGTTCCACGAGCGCTTCAACAACAAGGACGCCGCCGACCTTTTTCAGGAAGCGCTCATGCGCGATCCCAAAAACGCCCAGGCTTATCTCGGCCTCGCTTTGGTGAGCGCGGACGGCTTCGACAATAAAGCCGTCGCCGAAGCGAAGCAGGCGCTGGAGTTCGATCCCAAGCTGGTCGAGGCGCACGAGCTTTTGGCTAATCTGAATCTGGAGGATTCCGATACCAAGGCCGCCGCCGAGGAAGCCGACGAAGCGCTGAAAATTTCCTCCGAAGCCCTGGACGCCATGGCCATCCACGCCGCCATCGAAGTGCTGGCCGACCGTTCCCCGGACGCCTGGCTCGCCAAGATCAAAGCGGTGAATCCCACGTACGGCGAAGGCTACGCCCTGATCGCTCACCACCTGATCATTAATCGGCGCTATGACGATGGCGTGGCCTACTACCGCAAAGCCATCGAAGCCGATCCGCGACTCTGGTCGGCGCGCTCGGAATTGGGCATCAACCTGATGCGCCTCGGGCAGTTCGACGAGCCGCTCAAGCAGCTCGAGTTGTGCTACGACAATGGCTATCGCGACGCGGCCACGGTAAACAGCCTGCGCCTGCTCGATAGCTACAAGAATTTTCTTACCTTCAAGGACGACGTCTCCATCATCAAGCTGCACAAGAAAGAGGCTGACCTCCTCCTGCCTTACGTTCAAGCCGAAGTGGATCGCTCCGTCGCCACCTATACAAAGAAGTACAAGATGACGCTGCCCGGCCCGGTGCAGGTGGAGCTTTATCCCGACCACGAAGATTTCGCCGTGCGCACTCTGGCCATGCCCGGCCTCGGCGCGCTGGGCGTTACTTTCGGCGAAGTCCTGGCCATGGATAGCCCCTCCGGCCGTCCGCCGGGAACCTATCAATGGGGCAGCACGCTGTGGCATGAGATGAGCCACGTCTTCATTCTCACCGCCACCAACCACCGCGTGCCGCGCTGGTTCACCGAAGGCCTTTCCGTGCACGAAGAGACGCAGGTCTCCCCCGAATGGGGCGACCGCGTGACGCCGGAAATCCTGCTTGCCGTTCGCGACAAAAAATTGCTGCCGATTGCCGAACTCGACCGTGGCTTCATCCGCCCGGAATACGAGAGCCAGGTGATCGTCTCTTACTTCCAGGCCGGCCGCATCCTGGACTACATCCAGGATCGCTGGGGCCTGGACAAGATTCTGGACATGGTGCACTCCTTCGCCCAGTCCAAAACCACGCCCGAGGCCATTCAGGAAAATCTGGGCATGTCGCCCGAGGAGTTCGATAAGCAGTTCTTCGCCTGGCTGTACGAGCAGCACAACTTGGGTAAAATGGCCGCTTCCTTCGACGATTGGCGCAATCGCATTAAAGCGCTGGCCGAGGCCGTAAAGAATATGGATTGGGACGCCGTCATTCAGAATGGCCCTGCCGTGCTGGCGCTGTATCCCGATTACATCGAGGGCGCCAACGTCTATCAATTTCTGGCCGAAGCCTACAAGGCCACCGGAGACAAAAAGTCCGAGATGGAAGTGCTCACCAAGTACGAGAAAATCGGCGGCATGAGTCCGCAGGCTTTGAAAGAACTGGCTTCGCTCGAAAAGGAGATGGGCAATCCCCAGGAAGCCGCCGCCACGCTCGAGCGCCTCAACTACATCGCGCCCGTCGACGAGGATTTGCACCGGCAGCTTTGCGATCTGCTCTTCGACCAGAAGGATCTGCCCGGCGACGTCCGCGAGTGCAATGCCGTCGTGGACATGCACCCGCTCGACCAGGCCTCCGCCCAGTTCAACGCCGCGCGCGCCTACTTCGCCGCCGGCCAGCAGGATCAGGCCAAAGACCATCTGCTGGCCTCGCTCGAGGCCGCGCCCGACTATCGCCCGGCGCAAAAATTACTCTTACAGCTCGAGGACCCCCAGAAAGGAAAATGACAAGTGGCCACACTCGCTGAACTGAATCTGGACTCCGTGGAACTGAAAAGGCGCGTCGAGCGCTTTCAATTCGTGCGCGACGCCATTCTCGGTCAAGTTCGCCAGGTCATCGTCGGTCAGGAAGAAGTGCTCGATCAGATTCTCACGGCGCTATTCGTCGGCGGCCACTGCCTCATCACCGGGCTTCCCGGCACGGCCAAGACCCTCATGGTGCGCACCATCGCGAGTACCCTGGGCCTGATGTTCCGCCGCATTCAATTCACGCCGGACCTGATGCCCTCGGACATCACCGGAACCGACATCATCGAGGAAGATCCCACCACCGGCCATCGCCGCTGGACCTTCGTTCCCGGCCCCATCTTCGGCAATATCGTGCTGGCCGACGAGATTAACCGCACGCCGCCCAAGACGCAGTCCGCCTTGCTGGAAGCCATGCAGGAGCTTTCCTGCACGGTGCGCGGCAATCACTACACGTTGCCCGCGCCCTTTTTCGTCCTGGCCACGCAGAACCCCATCGAGCTCGAAGGCACCTATCCCCTGCCCGAAGCGCAACTCGACCGCTTTCTCTTCAATACCGTCCTCGATTACTTGAGCGCCGAACACGAAGTGAAAGTGGTGGACCTCACCACTGCGACCCGCGTCGCCCATGTGGACGCCGTAACCAACGCCGAGGAGATTCTCGATTTCCAGCAACTGGTGCGCATGGTACCCATCGCCGAGACTCTGGCTCGCTACGTCGTGGATCTGGTTCGCGCCACGCGGCATAACAGCGGCCTGGCGCCCGATTTCGTGAAGAAGTACGTCAACTACGGGGCCAGCGTGCGAGCGGCGCAGTTCATCGTGCTGGCCGCCAAGGCCCGCGCCCTATCGCGCCGCCGTTATCACGTCACCTACGACGACATCACTTCGCTGGCCATCCCCGTGCTCCGGCACCGCATTTTGTTAAACTTCCACGCGGAATCGGATCGCATCGATTCGGACCAGATCTTGCACCGCTTGCTCGAGTCCATGCCGCCGCCCTCGGGAGCCTGACGTGCAGCGATTTCTCGACCCTAAGGTCCTCGCGGGAATTTCGGGACTCGATCTGGTCGCCAAAACCGTCGTGGACGGTTTCGTCGCGGGCCTACATCGCTCGCCCGACTTCGGCTTCAGCCAGGAGTTCGCCGAGTATCGCGCCTATAGTCCCGGCGACGATCTGCGCCACGTCGATTGGAACGTCTTCGCCCGCACCGAGCGCGCCTATCTGAAGCGTTATCGCGGCGAGACCAATACCCTGCTGACCATCTTGCTCGATGCCAGCAGCTCCATGAGCTTCGCCTCTAGCGGCGTCAGCAAAATGGACTACGCGCGTTATCTGGCCGCGTCCATTTTTTATCTCACCATACAAAGCCAGCGCGATGCCGCCGGCCTGATCGTCTTTGACGACGAGGTCCGCTCCTATGTCCGCGCCTCCACGCGCCAGGGGCAGCTGTATCGTTTGCTCAGCAGCCTGGAGAACGCCCAGCCTCGCGCGCGCACCGACTACGCCAAGCCCATGCTGCACTTCCAGAATTTTCTCCGCAAGCGCGGCCTGGTGGTGGTCATCTCCGATTTCTTCGATTCGCCGGAAAAGATCGTCCACACCATCGAGCCGCTGCGCTACCACGGCAACGAAGTGGTGCTCTTCCACATCCTGGACCCGCACGAACTGAAGCCCGAGCTCAACGAAGCCGTCCTGCTGGTCGATATGGAGACCCAGGAGAGCCTGGAAGTCACCCCGGAATATGGCCGCGAGGAGTACCGCAATCGAGTGAACTCGCACGTTGCCGATCTGCAGAACCGCACCCGCGGAGCCGGCATGGATTACCATCTGTTCGTCACCGATCATCCGCTCGATGGCGCGCTGCGCGAATATCTGTCGCTTCGTCAGGGGAGGCAGTGATGGGTTTCCTGGCGCCCTGGTTCCTGGCCGGCGGCCTCGCGGCGGGTTTGCCTATCTATCTGCACCTGCTGCGCCGCCATAGAACCACGCCGCTGCCCTTCAGCTCGCTCATGTTTTTCGAGCGGCGCACGCAAAGCTCCATCAAGCATCGCCGCCTGCGCTATCTGCTGCTGCTGGCGTTCCGCCTCGCGGTGATCCTGCTCATCGCGCTGGCCTTCGCCAATCCCTTTATCGAGCGCTCCGCCGCTGCCATGGCGGGAGAAAAACTCGACCTGCTGGTCATCGACGACTCTTTCAGCATGCGCGCAGGTACCCGTTTGGCCGACGCCAAGCGCGATGCTCTCGCTTTTCTCGATGCGCGCAAGCCAGGCGAACGCGCGCAAGTCATGTCCTTGGGCTCCCAGGTGCACGTCCTCACCGAACCCACCCAGGATACCGGCGTGCTTCGCTCCGCCGTCGATAGCGTGGAGCCCGGCGACACCCGCGGCAGCTTCGGCTCGCTCTCCAGTGCTTTGCGCTCCATGGGCGAGACGGTGCACACCCCCATCGAATTGCATCTATTCAGTGATATGCAGCGCAGCGCCATGCCCGCCAGCTTCACGGAAATGTCCTTGCCCGGAAACGTCACCGTCGTGCTGCACCCCGAAGCCAAAGCTCCGGAAGCGAATTGGACCGTGGAAAGCGTCAGTGCGCCCGGCGAAGTCTTCGATCCCAAGAAATCGCGCGTCCAGGCGGTGATCTCCGGGTACCACACTCCGGACGCGAAAAAGACGGTCTCCTTGGTCGTCAACGGTAAAACCGTCGCCACCCAAAGCGTGAACGTTCCCGCCAACGGCCGCGCCAGCGTGGAGTTCACCTCGCTCGACGTTCCTTATGGACTGGCGCGCTGCGAAGTCCGCATCGATTCCGGCGACACCTTGCCGGCTGATGACTCCAGTCTCTTCGCCGTCAAGCGCTCCGACCCGCGCAAAGTCCTCTTCGTCTACGAACCGGACGATAGCCGTTCGCCTCTCTATTTCCGCGCCGCGCTGGCCGCCGCGGCCGAGTCTGCCTTTAACTTGGAGACCGTTACGGTCGACCGCGTGGCCAATGTCCAGCCGACCGGCCATGACTTCGTGGTGCTGTCCGACGTCGCCTCCCTGCCCGCCTCCTTCGAGGCTTCCCTCGACAACTACGTGAAGTTGGGCGGCAGCGTCCTGATTGCCGCGGGGACCTCCGCCGCCCGGCATCCGCGCATTCCCATCTTCGGCGATAACATCACCGGCACTCTCTACTACTCCCGCGAAGGCGCGCGGTTTCAGACCGTCGGTGACAGCGACCCCTCTTATCCCTCCGTGGAAAAGGCCGGCCACCTTGCCGGCGTGAAGTTTTATTTCGCCGTGCGGGTAGCCAGCCCGGATGCTCGCGTGGCCGCCCGCCTCACAGACCAGACGCCGCTGCTTATGGAAAAGAAGATTGGGGAGGGCCGGGTCCTCTTGTTTGCCTCTGGCTTCGACAATTTGACCAACGACTTCCCCCTGCACCCGGTTTTCATCCCTTTTATCGACCAAACCGCGCGCTACCTTTCCGGCATGGAGACCCGCGTCGGTTCACGAATGGTGGATTCTTTCCTTGAACTCCGCACCGCGAAGGAGCAGTCTGTAGGGGTGGAAGTGGTTGATCCTGATGGCAAGCGCCCGCTTTCCCTCAAGGAAGCGGTCACTGCCCAGTCGTTTCAGCTCACCCGCGCGGGCTTCTATCAGCTGCGCCTGGCCAGCGGCCGCCAGGACCTGGTGGGCGTAAACGCCGACCGGCGCGAATCGGATCTGGACGTTATCCCCAGGGACGTTCTGGCGCTATGGACAGGAAATACCTCGAACACGGATCAGCAGGCAGCTACCCCTGGAGCCGTCACCCAGGACCAGAAAAAGCCCTATAGCCTCTGGTGGTATGCCGTGCTGCTTCTACTGGTTGCCACGCTTGCAGAATCCTTGCTTTCGAGCCAATATCTGACGATGTCCCGGGAGGAGCCATGAACACTCGGTATCACCTGGACTCCTATATCAAGCAGGTCCAGAAGCGCTTGCGTATCGGCGCGGTCCTGCGCGGAACCGCCATCTTTACCTCGGTGGCGCTGGCCCTCACGGTGGTTCTGGTTCTGTTCGCCAACCACTATGCCTTCGCTTCGTGGACCCTGACGACCTCGCGCGTCGTCCTGCTTGTTGCGCTGGCTCTGGTGATTGGCTTCGGCTTGGCCCTTCCCCTGTACGGACTCAATATGCGGCGCGCGGCCGGGAAAGCGGAAAGCGCCTTCCCGAAGTTCGAGCAGCGCCTGGTTACCTACGCGGAACGCGACAAGTCCAAAAAGGAGCCCTTCCTCGACCTCTTGGCTGCCGACACGCTGGAAGTCTCGCGCGACGCTCAGCCCGACCAACTGGTTCCCAATACCCATCTGTTTGGAGCGCTGGCAGTTGGATTGGCTTCTCTCGCAATTTTGATTTGGCTGGTCGTCGCTGGGCCGGGCTATCTCGGCCATGGCGCCGAACTGATTTGGGCCGGCGGCGCGCACGTGATCGCGCCGATCTATGTATTGCAAGTGGCTCCGGGAAATGCCGCCGTGCGGCGCAATGCCGATCAGTTGATTACCGCCCAGCTCAGCGGGCTGCAGTCCAATAACGCCAAGCTCTTCGCTCGCTTCCAAAGCGCCTCCAAGTGGGAGCAGGTTCCCATGCAGCCGCAGCCGGGAGGCTCCGGATTCCAGTTCCTCTTCGCCGGTTTGCCCGAAGGCGTGGAATACTACGTCCAGGCCGGTCCGCTCACGTCGCAGCACTTCAATTTGCGCGTGGTCGATATGGCTCAGGTGAAGCAGATTCGCGTCACGTACCGATTCCCTTCCTGGACCGGATTGAAGAATCAGGTCGATGAACACGGCGGCGATTTGCGCGCCGTTGAAGGCACCGACGCCGACCTCGAAATCATGACCGACCGCCCCATGAATGGCGGCAGCCTCGTAGTGGACGATCAGCCGCTCGAACTCTCGGGCGGTGAGAACAACGTCTACAAGGGGACCGTGCACATCGATAAGGATGGGCAGTATCACGTCGCCGCCAACGAGCAGGGCGAGACGCTGCGGGTCTCCGACGACTTCTTTATCGAGGCTCGCAAGGCCAATCCTCCCGAAGTGCGGCTCAACAAGCCCGCCGGCGACTATCGCGCCAGCCCGATCGAGGAAGTTACCGTCAACGTCAACGCCGACGGTGAGTTCGGACTGAACGCCGTCGACCTGCATTACTCCGTCAATGGCGGCGACGAAAAGACCATTAGCATGCTGAAGCAGAAGGGCTCCAAGCAAGTCGATGGCGCCACGGTTCTGTCTCTCGAGGACTTCAAGCTTGTTCCCGGCGATATCGTCAGCATCTATGCCACGGCCAAGGATGCGCGTTCGGAATCTCGTACGGATATGTTCTTCATTCAAGCCGATCCCTTTGAGCGCGAATTCTCGCAATCGCAGCAGGCTGGCGGCGGAGGCGGGGGCGGCGGAAGCTTCGGCCAGGGCGATCAGACCGAAATCTCCCAGCGCGAAAAAGAGATCATCGCCGCGACCTGGAAGCAGAAGGGCGATACCGATCATAAGCCCACCAAAGAGGAAGGCATGGAAAATGCCAAGTTCCTCTCCGGCGTGCAGTCCAAGCTCCGCGATCAGGCCGTCTCTCTTGCCGGCCGCCTGGAAGCCCGCGAATTGAGCGACGCCAACCAGGAGTTCAGCGATTTCGAGAAGGATATGTCCAGCGCCGCCGCGGCCATGGGACCGGCTGCGGACAAATTGCAGAAGCAGAAGTGGTCCGACGCCATACCCGACGAGCAGAAGTCTTTGCAATATTTGCTTCGCGCCGAAGCGACCTTCCGCGAGATTCAGGTGGCCTTCGGGGCCAGAGGCGCGGGCGGAGGTGGCGGAGGAATGGCGGGCCGCGATCTCTCTAGCCTATTCGATCTCGAACTCGATACCGAGAAGAATCAGTACGAAACCGGGCAGACGGCCTCGTCTCAGAATCAGCGCTCTCAGGAGATCGATGAGGCGCTGCAGAAACTGGAGCAGTTAGCCCAGCGCCAGCAAGAGCTGGCCCAGCAGCAAAACGGAAATAACCAGACTTACGACCAACGCTGGCAGGAAGAGATGCTGCGCCGCGAAGCCGAGGAACTGCAGCGCCAGATGGAGCAATTGGCGAAAAACCAGCAGCAGAATCAGCAGGGACAGCAGCAGAACGGCCAGCAAAGCGGGCAACAACAGAGCGGACAACAGAGTGGGCAACAGAGTGGCCAGCAGAGCGCCAGTTCGGGCTCTAACGGCCAGCAGGGATCGAATGGTTCGCCCAGCGGTTCTGCGAGCGGCTCTCCCAACGGCAACTCGCAGCAGCAGCAAAGCGCTTCGCAGCAGGCCAATGAGCGCATGCAGCAGGCCCTGAACGATCTGCGGCAGGCCAAGGAAGATATGGAACGCGCCGCCTCCAAGGATCAAAACGGCGCCGCGGCTCGCCGCGCGGCCGAGCGTTTGCAGGAAGCCTCCAACCTCATGAACGGCTTGCAGCAGCGCGAATCTTCGCAGCAGATGGACGCCCTGGCTCGCGAAGGCGACCGCCTTCAGAAGGAAGAGGCGGACGAGGAAGCGCGCGAGCGGCAGATGTTCGCCCACGGCAATACGGCCGATGGCCTAAGCCAGACCGGCGACCAGTCCAAGCTCGCCGACGACCGCCAGCAGACGGCCGAAGCGCTGAGCGCGCTGGAAAAGCAGATGCAGGAAGCGGCGCGATCTTTCGGAGCGGGCCAGCCCAAGTCCGCCGATAAACTGCGCCAGGCCCTGAGCGGCATGGAGCAGGACGACCTGACCAATCGCCTTAACAAGAGCGCGGACTGGATTCGCCGCGGCATCGATCCCAGCACCAACGACGCCGGCGAAAAGATGAAGGGGCTAAGCGGCAACGGCATCCCCGAAGGCATGCAGCGGCTCGACGATCAGCTGCATCAGGCGCAGCAAGCCTTCAATCGCCAGCAGCAGGACCCGCAGCAGGTTCTCAATCAAGTGGAGCGACTGCGCAACCAAATGGAAGCGCTGGCCCGCGGCATGAGCGATGCCGCTGCCCGCAACGGTCAGCCGGGACAACGCGGCCAGCAGCCCGGGCAGCAAGGTCAAGGACAACAACAAGCGCAACCAGGACAGCAGCCGCAAATGGGCCAGCTTAACCGCAACGGTCAACCCGGCAACGGTCAACCGGGCCAGGGAAACCAGCAAGCCCAGGCCAATGGCCAAGGTGGCGGACCTAACGGGGGACAGATCGGGCCGCGCGGCGGCGCCTTCGGCGGCGGCTACGGCCCCATCGATCGCCAATTCTATGGCGGTGATACCGGCGGGACTTGGGCGCCAGGGCGCGAGACGCAGCAGGTGCCTTCCAGCCCGCAGGAGATTCAGCGGGCTTACGAGGACGCCGTGCGCCAGCTCAATGCCTTGCGGCAAAGCTTCCAGGGCCAGCCCGAACCGTTGGCCGATCTTCAGGAACTGATCAAAGAGATGCAGCGGCTCGATCCCAGCCGCTTCCCCGGAAATCCAGCCATGCTGGAAGAACTACACGACCAGGTGCTCACCAGCGTGGACAAACTTGAGTTGCGGCTGCGGCGGCAGGCCGATACAAACGACGCCGATGCCGGCCAGATTCGCAGCGGCGACTCACAACCCATACCGTCGGGATATCAGGATTCAGTGGCGGATTATTTCCGGCGCTTGAGCAAAAATCCGCAGCAGGGTTCGCAGCCGAATCCGTGACGCTGAGAGATTCTTCGCTTCGCTCAGAATGATACCGGGGGTTTTTGTCGGCACAAGACCGGGACGGATCTTTTCCTAATCTTGGCCCCAATCTTGCTCTAGCTCTTCACTGCCAAGGCGATCGCCTCGCCTACTTCCCTGGTGTTTGCGCGCCCGCCTATATCGGCGGTGCGCGGACCGCCGCTTCCCAAAACTTTCTCAATGGCGCGCTCGATGGCATCCGCCGCGGAAACTTCGCCCAGATGCCGTAGCATCATCGCGCCGGACCAGATTTGGCCGATCGGATTGGCAATGCCCTTGCCGGCGATGTCCGGCGCTGAGCCGTGCACGGGCTCGAACATGGAGGGAAATTCGCGTTCGGGATTGAGATTCCCCGAAGGCGCGATTCCGATCGAGCCCGCGATCGCGGGCCCCAGGTCCGAAAGAATGTCGCCGAAAAGGTTCGAGCCGACCACCACGTCGAACCAGTCCGGGTGGCGCACGAAGTGCGCGCTGAGGATATCGATGTGAAATTGATCCGTGCGGATTTCGGGATACCCTTTCGCAATGGCGGCGAAGCGTTCGTCCCAGAACGGCATGGTGTAGATGATGCCGTTGGATTTTGTGGCCGAAGTCACGTGGCGGCGGCGAGTTTTCGCCAGCTCAAAGGCGTAACGGATGATGCGGTCGCATCCGCGCCGTGTGAATACCGATTGCTGCAACGCGAACTCCTCCTCGGTGCCCTCGAAAAGGCGCCCGCCGATATTGGAGTATTCGCCTTCGTTATTCTCGCGCACCACGCAGAAATCGATCTGCCCAGGCGGGAAATTCCTGACGGCGGGCTCGATGCCGGGAAGCAAACGCACCGGGCGAATATTGGCGTACTGCTGGAATCCGCGGCGAATGGGAATCAGCAGGCCCCAGAGCGAAACGTGATCGGCCACTTTCGGATGGCCCACCGCGCCGAGAAAGATGGCGTCGAAGGGGCGAAGCTGCTCGAGGCCGTCTTCCGGCATCATGCGGCCGGTGCGGAGATAGACCTCGCAGCTCCAGTCGAACTCTTTCCACTGGAGCGAAAATCCGAAGCGGCGCGCGGCGGCCTCCGCGACGCGGATTCCTTCCGGAAGGACTTCCCTGCCGATGCCGTCGCCAGGAATGGAGGCGATTTTGTAGGTTTTTGCTTGGGCGGAAGTCATTTTTTAAAATGGGCGAGACAGGACCTGCGCATTCTAAACAGCTTACGGGATAAGGGTCGATTGCGAAAACCTCAGGCTCCCGCGCCGCAGAAAAAGCAGATCCCTCACCACCGTCCAAAATACGGCCGGGTTCCCACCCCAAAACACGCAGAACCGGGCGGTGCCTCTTGCCTGTGCCGTGTGAGCCGCAAAACCCGCGGCGCTACGTTTAAACCTTCAACCAACTGCTAGGTCGTTTGGCACGGAAAGTGCGCCATCGGCCCCCTCCCCCCCACCTTTTTTGTAAACGTTGTCATTCTAAGAGAGTTAATTTTGTGCCTTGGAAAACGTTGTCATTCTAAATGATTTAGCGCCTCGGAGCTTGCGCAGCTACCTTTCTCAGACGAAATTGAATAATGAACGCTCCACCTTGCGCAAGGCCGAAAGCCCTCCACACATCTTCTACACGCTTGCATCAATTATACCGCGCGAGTAAAGAGGCTCAGCGCACTAAACCTCTGCATCGAATAGCAGAAGTTTCGAGGGCAAGGAGGCGGCTATGGCTATTACTCAAGGAAAATCGAACAAGTGCGCCCATCCAGCGTGCTCCTGCGCGGCGGCGAAGGACAGCAGTTATTGCAGCGTGGAGTGCGAAGCGGTGAAGAATATGCCGGACATCGATTGCCGTTGCAACCATGCCGGTTGCAAAGGACGCGCTCACTGAACGGGGATGCTTTATGGTGGATAAGAACAAAACAAAAACAGCCAATAGCCCGAAAAGTACGCCGGAAGAGATTGACCCGGTAGCCGAATCATCGGACGAATCGTTTTCGGCGAGCGATGCTCCGGCGTGGACGATGAGCGGCGACGGCCGTTCGGATCTGAAAAAGAAACGTCAGAAGCGCGGCTAGACTCGATGCGCCACGCTCATTGCGATGAGTGAGCCTATGGAGGCGGCGGCGACAGCGGGAGCGGTGCGTCACTACGCCACCGGTCCCCATACGACCGGTCCCGATACCAACGGTCCCTCTCCGACCGCTCCCTATGCGACGAACATTCCCGCGCGACTGGACCGATTGCCGTGGAGCGGCTTTCACTGGCTGATCGTGTGGGCGCTGGGGATCACCTGGATCCTGGACGGCCTGGAAGTGACGCTCGTCGGCGCGATCAGCGGCGTTTTGGAAGAGCCGCAGGTGATGAACTTCACGCCCGCGACCATCGGGTTCATCGCTTCCATGTACATCGCGGGCGCGGTTTCCGGCTCGCTAGTCTTCGGATATCTCACCGACCGCTGGGGACGCAAGCGGCTATTCTTCATCACGCTGATGATTTATCTGGGCGGAGTGCTGCTGACGGCGCTTTCCTGGAATACTTGGAGCTTCGCGCTGTTTCGGTTCTTGACCGGCGCGGGCATCGGAGGAGAGTATGCGGCGATTAATTCGGCGATCGATGAGCTGATCCCGGCGGCGTATCGCGGGCGCGTGGACATCATTGTGAACGGCAGCTACTGGATCGGCGCGGCGGTCGGTTCGCTCGCGACGCTGGTGCTGCTCGATCCGCACGTTCTGCCGCCGAACATCGGCTGGCGAATCGGGTTTGGTACGGGCGGACTGGTGGGGTTCGCGATCATCGGGCTGCGGAAGTACGTGCCGGAGAGCCCGCGCTGGCTGATGACGCACGGCTACGAAAAAGAGGCCGAGGAGACGACCGAGCAGATCGAATCGGAAATCGCACAGCAAACGGGGCGACGGCTCGAGCCGGTGTCCGGGCGCGAGTTGAGGATCCATCCGCGGAAGCGGTTTGGGTTCGGGATCGTGGCCCGAACGATGCTTTCAACTTACCGAAGCCGGTCGATTCTGGGCCTGCTGCTGATGATTTCGCAGGCGTTTCTTTATAACGCCGTGTTCTTCACCTACGCGCTGATCCTTACGCGCTTTTACGACGTGGCGCCGGGGCGCACGGGAATTTACCTTTTGCCGTTCGCGCTGGGAAATTTTGCGGGGCCGCTGGTGCTGGGCCATTTCTTCGACATCGTCGGACGGCGGCAAATGATCTCCGGAACATATGCCATATCGGCGCTGCTGCTGACGGCGACGGGCTGGATGTTCAGCAAAGGATATCTCACGGCGGATACGCAGACGGCGCTGTGGACGGTGATCTTCTTTTTCGCTTCGGCGGCGGCGAGTTCTGCATATCTCACTGTGAGCGAGATTTTCCCACTGGAGATTCGCGCGCTGGCCATCGCGTTTTTCTTTTCGGTGGGAACGGCGTTCGGCGGCGTGGCCGCGCCTTGGCTGTTTGGGTATCTGATCGGAACCGGATCGCGCATCGAGATCTTTTACGGATACCTGACTGCGGCCGTCTTGATGCTGCTGGCCGCGGTGGTGGAAGCGTTCTACGGGCTCAAGGCGGAGCGAACTTCGCTGGAGGAGTTGTGCGTACCGCTATCGGCCGTTCAGGACTAGGCGAGCTTTTCTGCTTTCGCGTGCGCGGCTCCGGGTTGTTCGAGATCGGCTGAAGGCGTGTGTCCGCGTTTTGCGGCGCGGTTGGCGTCGGATTTCTTCTGATGCAGATTGGCGACGATGCCGTCCCCCGCGGCGTTTCTGTGATGGACCGCGGCGCCGAAGGCCCTCCAGATGCGCCAGTTCCCCGCGTACTCCTCGAGCATGCGTTCCGGATGAAACTGCAGGCCGACGACGAAGCGATGCCGAGGGTCGTAGAATGCTTCCACCAGGCCGTCTTCCGCATGCGCCATGGGTTTCAAGTGGCGGCCCAGGCGGCGCGCTCCCTGATGGTGATAGCTATTCACGAGCAGTTCGCGGCGCCGATACCATTGTTCGAGGGGCGTGCCGGGGACGATGGTCACCGGATGGCGGTATTCGTCATAGTGTTCGTAGTTGATATGCTTCAGGTCGGATTGCTTTTCCTTCTGCACGTCGCCAAATAGAGAGCCGCCGTAGATCACGTTGAGCAGTTGGGAGCCGCGGCAGATTCCCATAATCGGGATATCGTTGCGTAAGGCATGGCGGGCCAGCCGGATCTCGATGGCGTCCTTCAGCGAATGCGTTTTTTCGAGATAGCGCAAGTTGGCGTCTTCGTGATCGTAACGCTTCGGCTCGATGTCCTCGCCCTCGACGATCAGCAGCCCGCGCATATGCTCCATGTATTGCGAGAGGCAGCTTGGCGCGTTTTCGACCACGGGAACCATGATGGGAAGTGTTTTGACGCGAATGAGAAGCTGCAGATGGAATTCGCCGACGTAATCGATGAGTTTGTGCTTGCGGCTGGTGCGCCGCGTGACGACGAGGACGACGGGGCGTCTCATTGGGCTTTCATGCGAGTTGGGGCGAGCATGCGCGCAGCTCTCATTGAACCAGAGAGCGCAGCGCATCGACGAGACGCGCGTCTTTTTCGCGTCCCTGCGAGGCCACGCGGATGTGGCGGTCGTCCATGCCGATCTTATTGGAGCAGTCGCGCACGTACATGCGGTGATCTTCCAACAGCCGCGCCTGCAATTCGCCGGCGGTCATCCCGGTATTCACCTTGAACAAAACGAAGTTGGCGCCGGTGGGATAGACTTCGATGCCGCGAATCGATTGGAGCGCGCCGTGGAGCCAGCGGACATCGGACATTAAGCGCTTGCGGGCTTCGTGGTAGGCGGCATCGGTTTTCGGCAGCAACGAAAGAAAATATTCCGCGAGAGTATTCAGGTTCCACGTGGGAATGAAGCGGCGCAGACGATTGAGCAGATATAGATTGCTGCTGTAGCAATAGCCCAGGCGCAGGCCGGGAACGCCGCAATGCTTGCTCATGCTCCTGACGATGAGGAGATTGGAAAAGCGCTCGGCCAGGGGCATCAGGCTGGGCACGGGATCGCCGGCGAAATCGATGAAGGATTCGTCGACGATGACCAGCTCGAGATCGGAGGCAGCGTTGAGGAAGTCGATCATGTCGTCGAGGGGAAGGAACTGGCCGGTGGGATTGCCGGGATTGATGATGAGCGCGGAGCGCAGATTGCGCTGGTGGATCCAGCGCAGGTACTCGGGCAGGCGCAGTTCGTAACGCTGCTGGGGATCAAGCGCGTATAGTTCGGCATCGCGCTGATCGCGCAGCTTTTCGATGTATTCGCCGAAGGTGGGAATGGGCACGGCGAACCGGTCGATCAGGAAGGTATCGATGAGCACGATGAGTTCGGTGGCGCCATTGCCGATGATGAGCTTGTCGGGGCTGACGTGGAGGACCGCAGCCAGATTCTGCTGGCTCATGATGGGACTGCTGGAAGGATACGACTTAATGAGATTGGCGAGATTCTGTTCGAGATCGCGCAACATCTCGGGCGTGGGGTAGTAGGGATTGGCGATGAAGCAGAAGTCGACGATGTCGCGCGCTTTTTCGTAGCCGACTAGATCGGAGAGCGCGGGCGAGTGCGACGTCTCGTAGAAAAGATGGCGCTTCAGTTCGGCTGCCGACTCGAGTGCGCTATTGGCCATCCCGTTATCCCCTTTTCAGATCCTTTTGTTCCCTCGTTGCCGAGTTCTAAATTATAGTCGAATGGCGGCGCGGCGCGGGTTCGTGCACGAGGATCGGCACATTCTTTGCAACCCAGGCGGCAGCGCGGGCGTTTCTGCGTTTATCCAAAACGAGCTAGAATAGAGGCTCGCGCGAAAACGCCCTCTTATTGGAGTCTGCCACATGGAAAAACAGGCGACGCAACAGAGTAAGGAGAAATTGGAGAAAGTGAGCAAGACGGACGCCGAATGGCGCCAGCAGCTTTCCAACGAGGAATATCAGGTGACGCGGAAGAAAGGCACCGAGCCGGCGTTCACGGGCAAATACTGGAATACCGAGAAGCACGGCGTTTTCGAGTGCGTCTGCTGCGGCGAGCCGCTTTTCGATTCGGAGACCAAATTCGATTCAGGGACTGGCTGGCCGAGCTTCTACGCGCCGATGGATGATTCGCGGGTGGAACTGGAGACGGACGAATCCTACGGCATGGTGCGTACCGAAGTGATGTGCCGCAAATGCGAAGCGCACCTTGGGCATGTGTTCCCCGATGGGCCGAAGCCGACGGGGCTGCGGTTTTGCATCAATTCGGCGGCGCTGAAGCTGAAGGAAAACGAAGGCAAGTAGCCGCGGGATACAAGATGTGCCACTGAGGATCGGAGCACAGCCAGGAGTGGCCGTGCCACTTGACGGGGCTGTGAGTTTTGGTTACAGTTTTCGGGCCATGAACGCACGCGGGCATCATCATCATTACCATCATCACGGCGACGAGCCGTGCCCGCGGAGGCTTGAGTAGCCGAGAAAGATTCGTAAAGCGCTCTCACTGACCCGCTGGCGCGGCAAACGCCCAGCGGTTTTTTTTTGGATTCGCATCGGATGGACGCGCTCTGGGGAGGAACGATGGACCTGGATTTTGACAAGCTGGATGGGCTGATTCCCGCGATCGTGCAGGACGCGCGCACGGGTGAAGTGCTCATGCTGGGCTTCATGAACGAGGAAGCGTACCAGGAGACGCGCTCGACGGGCGCGGTGACTTTTTTCAGCCGCTCGCGCGGAAAGCTGTGGCGCAAGGGCGAACAGAGCGGCCACGTGCTGCGGGTGCGCGAGATGCGCGTGGATTGCGACCTGGATACGATCCTGGTGCGCGTCGATCCCGTGGGGCCGGGCGTCTGCCACGAAGGCTACCGAAGCTGCTTCTTCCGGCGGCTGGATGAGAAAGGCGTCGCGAACATTGTGGAGGAGCGGGCCTTCGATCCCGACACCGTGTACGGCGGAGGGTCGCGCAAATGAGCACGACGAAACCGGCGCCGGCGCTGAAGCTGGGGCTGCCCAAGGGCAGCCTGCAAGACGCCACGCTGCAACTGCTGTTGCGCGCGGGCTGGCGCGTGACGGTGAGTTCGCGCAGCTACTTCCCCAACATCGACGATCCGGAAGTCCACTGCATGCTGGTGCGCGCGCAGGAGATGGCGCGGTACGTGGAAACGGGCGCGCTCGATGCCGGAATCACCGGGCGGGATTGGGTGATGGAGACGGGCGCGGAAGTGCAGGAGATGGCGGAACTGCTGTACGCCAAGCAGAGCCTGGCGCCGGTGCGCTGGGTGCTGGCGGTGCCCGACAACGATCCCGCGCAATCGGCGAGCGACCTGCAAGGCAAGGTGATCGCCACGGAAGTGGTAAACCTGACCAAGAAATATCTGGCGCGGCACGGCGTGGAGGCGCGGGTGGAGTTTTCCTGGGGGGCGACGGAGGTGAAGGTTCCGCAACTTGCCGACGCCATCGTGGAGATCACGGAGACGGGATCGTCGCTGCGCGCCAACCGGCTGCGCATCATCGACACGGTGCTGGAGTCGCGTACCGTGTTCATCGCCAATACGGCCGCGGTGAAGGACGCCTGGAAGCGGGAGAAGATTTCCAATATCGTTCTGCTGCTGCAAGGGGCGATTTCCGCGTACAACAAAGTGGGGATCATGCTGAACGTGCGGCGGGAGCATCTGGAGGGCGTGCTGCAAGCGCTGCCGGCGCTGAAGAATCCGACCATCTCCACGCTTTCGGATGCCAATTGGGTGGCCATCAACACGATCGTGGACGAGGACGTGGTGCGGCACCTGATTCCCAAGCTGAAGGCGGCGCAGGCGCAAGGCATCGTGGAATATCCGCTGAACAAGATCGTGCTGTGATGCGCATTCTGAGGCTGACATCGCGCCTGGAGGAGAAGATCCTGGCGGCGCGGCATCGCCACAGCGTCCGCACCGAAGCCGTGAGTTCGCAGATCGTGGGCGACGTGCGCCGGCGCGGCGATGTGGCGCTGTTTAGCTGGACGCGGCGGCTGGACGACGTTCGGCTCACGCCGAGAAAGCTGTGGGTGGGGGCGAGCGAGCGGCGCGAAGGTTCGCGCGCGGCTTCGAAGGAACTGCGGGCGGCCCTCGAACACGCCGCGCGCAACATCCGCCGCGTGGCGGAGGAGCAACTGCCGCGGCCGTGGAGCATCGAGGTGGAGCGCGGGGTGCGCGTGAGCCAGCGCGTGGCGGCGATCGACACCATCGGCTGCTACATTCCCGGCGGGCGTTTTTCCCTGGTTTCGACGCTGCTGATGACGGCGATTCCCGCGCAAGTGGCCGGAGTGCGGCGCATCGTGGTGGCCTGCCCGCATCCCAACGCCGCGCTGCTGGCCGTGGCGGAGATGCTGGGCCTCGAAGAGATCGCCCATATCGGGGGCGCGCAGGCCATCGCTGCGTTCGCCTACGGGACGCGGACGGTGCCGCGCGTGGACAAAATCTTTGGCCCGGGGAACCGCTACGTCACAGCGGCCAAACGGCTGGTGAGCGGGGATTGCTCTATCGACATGCTGGCTGGGCCCACGGAATTGCTCGTTGTGGCCACGAGCGGGAGTGCGGAATATATCGCCGCCGACCTCGTGGCGCAGGCCGAGCACGATCCCGACGCCATCGCGCTACTGGTTACCACGTCGCGAAAGCTGGCGGAGGAGGTTCGCAAGGCGGTGGCCGGGCAACTCGGGGATTTGCCGGAGACGAATCCGGCGAAGCGCTCGCTGGCAGAAAGAGGCGCCATCATATTGGCTCCGGATTCCGGGGCGGCGATCCGCTTCGCGAACCGCTTTGCGCCGGAGCATCTGAGCATTCCCGGCGCGGAACCGAAGCTCGCCGAAAAGCTGGACGTGGCGGGCAGCGTCTTTCTGGGACCGTGGAGCGCGCAATCGATTGGCGATTATGCCAGCGGCACCAATCACGTTCTGCCCACGAGCGGCGGAGCGCGCACGCGGGGCGGGCTTTCCACTTGGGATTTCGTGCGTTGCACAACGGTGCAGCAGGTGACGCCGGCGGGCCTGCGTAGCCTTAGACCCGTGGTGGCGGCGCTGGCCGATGCCGAGGGGTTGGTAGCGCACCGGCGGGCCGTGGAGGTGCGCCGGTGAACGCAACGGCTCGACGCAGCGGTGCACGAAAGCGCAAGGCACCCGCACCCTTGCGCTTTCGTGCTTCCGTGGCGCGCATTCGGGATTACGAAGCGCCGGAAGAGGGCCGCGAGGGCAAGCTGCGGCTGGACTTCAACGAAAATACGGTTGGCTGTTCGCCGGCGGTTCTGCGCGTGCTGCGCAAAGTGACGCCCGAACAGCTGGCCATGTATCCGGAGTATGAGAAATCGGTGCGGCGGCTGGCGGCTTCGTTCGGCGTGAGGCCGGCGGAGATGCTGCTGACCAATGGCGTGGACGACGCGCTGCGCTTGCTGATGGAAGTGTTCATCGAGCCGGGCGATTCGGTGCTGGTTCCCGAACCGACATTTTCGATGTATCGCTTCTTTTCGCAGGTGGCGGGAGCGCGCATCGTTTCGGTTCGCTACGATGAAGCCATGAACTTCCCCGTGGAGGAGACACTGCGCGAACTGGGGCGCTCGCCGCACATTCTTTTCATTGCCAACCCGAATAACCCGACGGGAACGCTGCTGGACGAGGCGGCGCTCAAGCGGATACTGGATGCCGCGCGGCGCACCCTGGTTCTAGTAGACGAAGCGTATTTCGACTTTTCCGGAATTACGGCGCTCCCGTGGATTCGGCGGCGGCCGAATTTAGTGGTGTCGCGCACGTTCTCCAAAGCGGAGGGCTTGGCCGCGCTGCGGCTGGGTGCGCTCTTCGCGCGCGCCGACGTGATTGCGGGGATGCGCCGGGCGTTTACGCCCTATCCGGTGAACTCGCTGGCGCTGGTGGCGGCCGAAGCGGCGCTGGGCGACCGCAAGTTTCTGCGCGCCTACATCGACAGTGTCCTGGAAAGTCGCGATCAGCTGGCGCGAGGCTTGGAGCAATTAGGGGCGCGCGTTTTTCCCAGCGGCGCCAATTTCGTCCTGGCGGACTTCGGGCCGGGCGGCTCGCGCCTGGTGAAGCGGCTGGCGGACCGAGGAATTTTGGTGCGTGACCGCGCGTCCGAATTCGGCCGCGACGGCTTCGTAAGGATTACGGCGGGCACGGTGGCCCAAACGCGGCGGTTGCTCATGGCAATAAGGGAGGAACGGTGAAACGCGCGGTGAAGGTAGCGCCGAAGCTGGTTATTTTTGATGTGGACGGAGTTCTCGTGGACGTCCACGGGTCGTTTCACCGATCCATACTGGATACGGTGAAGTATTTCACGGGCCGGCGCTTCACTTATAACGACATCCAGCAGTGGAAGTCGCGCTCCGGGTACAACGACGACTGGCGGCTTTCGACAGATTGGGTGAATTCGCTGGGGACGAAAGCGGAGTACGCGGAGGTGAAGCGCGTATTCGAGAAGATGTATTGGGGAACGAATGGGACACGAGGCAATGTCTGGAGGGAGCGGTGGCTCGTCTCGCCGCGACTGTTAGAGCGCTGGGCCAAGCGCGCCGAACTGGCGCTCTTCACCGGGCGCAATCGCCGCGAATTGCGGCATACGCTGAAGCATTTTGGCGTGGGCAAGCTCTTCTCGCGCACGGTCACGATGGACGACGTGGAGCAGCTCAAGCCGCATCCCGAGGGGCTTCTGCGCCTGCTCGACGGCAACGAACCGGAGTCGGCGCTTTATCTGGGCGATAATTTGGATGACGCGCTCGCGTCCGAACGCGCGGGAGTTCCCTTCCTCGGCGTGCTGCGCCACGGCAGCGAAGCCCATCGCGTGCGAGCGGCCCAATTGCGGCAGCACGGCGCGCGCGCCATTCTGCACACTACAAATGAGTTGGAGAAGTATTGGAAATGAGAAGCGCCACGATCCATCGCGTCACCAAGGAGACGGACATTCGGCTGCGGCTGAATCTGGACGGCCGCGGGCAGGCGGACGTAAGCACGGGAATTCGCTTCCTCGATCACATGATGGACCTGGTGGCGCGCCACGGGGCCATGGATTTGCAGATCGTGGCCAAGGGCGACCTGGACGTGGATCAGCACCACACCGTCGAAGATCTTGGCATCACGCTCGGCGAGGCGGTGACGAAAGCGCTGGGCTCGAAGCGCGGCATCCTGCGCGCGGGGTATTTCCTGATGCCTATGGACGAAACGCTGGCGCAGGCGGCCATCGACTTCAGCGGGCGCGCGCATTGCGTCTGCCAGTGGCGCTTTGCGGCGAGGCTAGTGGGCGATCTGCAAACGGAATTGGTGGAAGATTTCTTTCGCGGATTCGCGCAAGCGGCGGCGGCCAACGTGCATCTGCGGCTGTTGTACGGCCGGTCGTCACACCATCAGGTGGAGGCGATTTTCAAGGCTTTCGCGCGGGCCTTGCGGTTCGCGGCGACGCGCGACCCGCAGCTAAAGCGCGTGCTTCCCAGCACTAAGGGACTTTTATGAGCGGCGCGATGAAGATTTCGCTGGTGGAGTACGGCGCGGGGAATTTGCCGTCGGTGGAGCGCGCGCTGGCGCGGCAAGGCATCGAGACCGAACGCGCGGCCACGCCGGACGCGGTCGCGGCGGCCAGCGTGCTGGTGCTTCCCGGCGTGGGCCACTTTGGCCAACTGATGCGCACGCTGGGCTCGCGCTGCTTGCTGGCTCCGATCAAGGAAGCGATTTCCGGCGGCGTGCCGATGCTGGGCATCTGCCTGGGGCTGCAGGCGCTCTTCGCGTCCAGCGCCGAAGCGCCGGACGATACCGGCCTCGACATCATCCCCGGAACCGTGGCCGCCCTGCCGGTGACGGCCAAGCTGCCACACATGGGATGGAACCAGCTCCGCAAGGTGCGTCCTTCGGCCCTGCTTGAAGGCATTCCGGCGGACGCCTACTTCTATTTCGCGCACTCCTATGCCGCGCTCGACGCGGGCGAATCGACTGTGGCCACATGCGAGCACGGAGTTCCGTTTGTGGCCGCGCTCGAACGCGAGAACCTTTTTGCCGTGCAGTTTCATCCCGAGAAGTCGGGCGACGTGGGGGCGCGGGTGCTTGCGAATTTCGTGGCATACGCCGGCGCGAGGAAAAGCGCATGACTCTGGCGCGGCGCATCATTCCCTGCCTCGATACCGACGGCGAGCGCGTGGTGAAAGGCGTGCAATTTTTCAACCTGCGCGATGCGGGCGATCCCGCCGCGCTAGCCGCTCGCTATAACCGCGAGGGCGCCGACGAACTGGTGGTGCTGGATATTGCCGCCTCGCGCGACCACCGGCCGACCTTTCTGAATACGATTTGCCGCGTGGCCGCAGAATTGGCTATTCCGCTCACGGCCGGGGGCGGCGTGGCCAACGTCGACGAGGGCCGAGCCATCCTGCGTTCGGGCGCCGATAAGCTCACCGTGAATACCGCGGCGCTGCGACGGCCGGAGCTGCTCACCGAACTTTCGGCTGAATTCGGGGCGCAAGCGGTGGTGCTGGCCATCGACGCGAAGCGAGTGGGCAAAAGCTGGGAGGCGTGGGTGCGCGGCGGGCGGGAGTCCTCTGGCCGCGATGCCCTGGAATGGGCCATCGAAGGCACGGAACGCGGCGCGGGCGAGATTCTACTGACCTCCATGGACCGCGACGGCACGCGCAGCGGCTTTGACCTCGAACTGACGGCGATTGTGTCGGAACGCGTGACGGTTCCCGTGATTGCGTCGGGCGGGGCGGACAGTCCGGAGACGTTCCTGGACGTGTTTAAGCAAGGCAAAGCTGATGCGGCGCTGGCGGCTTCGATCTTTCACGATTCGGTGCAAGGCCTGCGCGAGCTGAAATGCTTTCTGGATTCGCAAGGAGTGCCGGTGCGGCTGAGCGGGTAAGCGGCGGCGACGCGGGCCGCATGGCCTGGAGTGGCTGTGGCACTGGACCAGCGAACGATGGGGGAGCCGGTGAACAAGAGGCAGATTCCTCGTCGCCGCGAAAGGCGCGGCCGCTCCTCGGAATGACAACCTGTTGCGAGGAGCTTGCTTGGGGGCAAGACGCGGGACGAAGGCCCCAGGGCCCCGCCTAGGTGCGGCGGGCGCCCTGGGCTACAACGCGAGCGCTGCTGGCTATGGGCGCGAGGGACGAAGCTCCTGCACAGCCAAGAGTGGCTGTGCCACAGAAACGCCTCAGGTCTCCCGCTAAAATCGCGGGCGACCTGAACTACAAGGTCCTGAATGGCCCAGAACTGCCGCGCAGTCAGGAGTGGCTGTGCCACCCATAGCATCAGGATGGCTTACAAATGATCATTCCCTGCATTGACCTTCAGGATGGACGGGCGGTGCAACTGATCCACGGGCGGAAGCTGCGGATCGCGGTTGAAGACGTGTTCGGACTGCTGGAACGCTTCCGGCAGTACCCGCTGCTGCACATCATCGATCTGGACGCCGCGATGGGCCGCGGCAGCAACGCGCGGCTGGTGGGACGGCTCTGCCGCAAAGCAACGATGCGCGTGCGCGTGGGGGGCGGAATCCGCACGGCCACGCGCGCGAAGAGCATCCTCGATGCCGGAGCGGAGAAGGTGATCATTGGCAGCGCCGCGTTTCGGGGCGGCGCGGTGAACGACGCTTTTCTCTCGCGGATGGCGAAGGCGGTAGGAAAGAAACGAATCATCGTCGCGGTGGATACGGATGGGGGGCGAATTTTGGTTCGCGGCTGGCAGGAAAAGCTGGGGCTGACTCCGGAAGAGGTGTTCCCCGAACTGGAACGATACGCTTCCGAGTTTCTGTGCACCTATGTGGACGCCGAGGGCACCATGCGCGGCACGAACCTGCGCTGGTTCCGCAAATTGCGCGAGGCCACGCGCCTGCCGATTACGGCGGCGGGGGGAATACGGAGCGCGCGAGAGGTGCGCCAGCTCCAAAAGCTGGGGATGAATGCGGCCGTGGGGATGGCGCTTTACCTGGACAAGCTGGGCTGAGGAAATCGCCTCGACCCCGGGACTTCATTGACAGAGCATTCCCTGTAGGCTCAGCTACTTACGTCCTTCTCCGAGTTTTCGCTTTCGCTTAGAAAATCTCCTGCTAGAATTAAGACTGTAAGGGCTTTTGCGGCACGGGTTTGAGCTTCGTCTTTCCCGTCCTGTGGTCTCCTCTGCATGAAACGTTACGGCGAACATCGTATTCCCGGACGGCTTTTTGTTGTCGAAGGCATCGACGGCTCCGGCAAATCTACTCAACTGATGCTCCTGCATCAATGGCTCAAGGCCGAGGGCTACGGCGTGGTATTCAGCGAATGGAACTCCTCGCCGCTGGTGAAAGACACGACCAAGCGCGGGAAAAAGAAGCAGCTTCTCACGCCGGCGACATTCAGCCTGATCCACGCCACGGACTTTGCAGACCGGACCGAACGCAACATCATTCCCCTGCTCAAGGCGGGCGCGGTGGTGCTGTGCGACCGTTACATCTATACGGCGTTCGCGCGCGATGCCAGCCGGGGCATGGACCCTGAGTGGATCCGGGAGTTGTACGGCTTTGCGGTGAAACCCACGGTGGCGTTTTACTTTCGGGTGCCGCTGGAAACGGCCATGAAGCGCATCAACGACGCGCGCGCCGGATTCAAGTACTACGAAGCGGGGATGGATCTGGGCCTGAGCGACGATCCGGACGAAAGCTTCCGCCTCTTTCAGGGTCGCATCCTGGAGGAGTACGACAAGATGATCCCGGAGTTCGGACTGACGGTGATTGATGCGACCCTGCCCATCGAAACGCAACAACAGGAGATGCGCTTAATGGTTTTGGCCAAACTGACGCAAGCGAAGCAGCTCCGGGTGGCTCCATGAAGGAAAGCTATGGAGTGCCGCTGCCCGGCCTCAATCTCGACGACCTGGCCGGCAAGCTGATCGTGCTGGAAGGAACCGACGGGGTGGGGCGGTCGACGCAGATTCGGCTGCTGAAGGAGTGGCTGGAGCAGCAGGGTCACGCCGTGCTGGATACGGGATTGACGCGCTCAGGGCTGGTGGGCAAAGGCATCAAGCGCGCCAAGGAAGGCCATACCCTGGGCCGCATCACGCTGACGCTTTTTTATGCCACCGATTTCGCCGACCGGCTGGAAAACGAGATCGTGCCGGCGCTGCGGGCGGGATTTGTGGTGCTCACCGACCGTTATATCTATTCGCTGATGGCGCGGTCGATGGTGCGAGGGCTCGATCCCGTCTGGGTGCGCAACATTCACCGCTTCGCGCCCAAGCCGGACGCTATCTTCTATCTGCGGATCGGCGTGGACGAACTGATTCCCCGGGCCGTGTTTACCCGCGGCTTCGATTACTGGGAGTCCGGCATGGACCTCTACTCGACCGAGGACATGTACGACAGCTTCCGGAAATATCAGACCGCGCTGCTCGATCAGTTCGACCATCTGGCGGAGGAGTTTCATTTCAACGTGATCGACGCCCGGCCCGAACCTCGCATTATTTTCGAGCAACTCAAGGCAGGCATCGATCGCATCCTCGCGCCTCCCGCGGTTCGGCCCTTGGCTACCCCGCCCGAGGAAGAGCCAGCGCCCGTCGAAGAATTGGCCCTCGAGGAAACCTCGGAAGAGCAACGCAGACGAGCTTAGTGGATCATGAAGGCGCAAGAGCAAGACGAAGTTCGGATTCCGGCGGCGTCGCGGGCGCTGAAGCGCTCGCTGCAGCGCGCCCTGCGTAGTCACCGGCGCGCCGGCAAGAAGCTGAAAGCCACCTCGGTGCACGACCTGCGCGTCTCCCTGCGCCGCTGCCGCTCGCTGGCGGAGGGGCTTTCCGCGATCGATCCCGATCCCGTGTGGCGGCGGTTACGAAAAGCATCCAAAAAACAGCAGAGCGCCCTTTCCGATTTGCGCGACCTGCAGGTGTTGGAGAGCTGGCTCAAACCTTTGCGGCTGACGACGGGGCCGGTGGGCGAGGCCTTGGCCTCGCGCTTGAAAAAAGAGCAACGGCGCGCCAAGAAGAAGGCCAGCCGTTCCCTGGACTCGTTTCCGCGCGGCCGCTGGAAGCGTTGGCTGCGGCGGCTTCCCGCGCACGCCGAACTGATCCCCGCGAACCAGGGACGGCTGGCGCAGTTGGTGCTCGAGCAATTAACGCGCGTAATCGAGCTGCACAACCGCTGGGTCGGCGAGAGGGAAAAAGCGGAGCTGGATCCCGAGGTTTGGCATGAGCTGCGGGTGACAGTGAAGCGCTTCCGCTACATGGTGGAGAGCTTTTTGCCGGAAAAGAGCGAAGAGTGGGGCGAGGAGTTGGGGCACGCTCAGGACTTGCTGGGAGAGGGGCACGACCTGGAGGTCCTGCGCGCGCTGATCGTGAAGCTTTTCCAAAAGAAGAAATCGCTGCGCGAGGCCGAAGCAGCGGTAGGGAAAGCGCTGCGGCGCGTGGACGCGGCGGCGCAAAAGCGGCGGGACGAATACGCCGCGCTAGTCTCCGCGCCAACCGATGGACGCGAACCGCAGGCGCCCGCGAACGAGGCTGAGGCCGGGGTCGCCGGGAGCTCGGCTGAATCCGAGAGTGGGTCGTTATGGGACCGCTGGCGGGCTGAACTGCTGCCGATGGCGAAGGTCAGTGGCCGAGGCGGCGAAGAACGCGCGAGGTCAGCAGCCAGAAGAGCGTCGCGCGCAAAGGCGTCAGGGAATCGATATCCAGGCAAGCGGCGCCGGATTTCTTCAGCGACGTAAAGGGCGCCGTGGCCTTGAGCGCGTGGGCGATGAGTTCGTCCATCTGCGGCGCGTGGCCGAAGCAGATCACTTCCCCGCTCAGCCGGGTCAACTCCTCCACCAACTTGCCGGGCTTGGCCTCGGGTTTCAGCGCGTCGGTGGTCTTCAACTGCTTGCAATCCAACCCCAGCACTTCGCAAATGATTTCGCCGGTCTGCACGGCGCGCACATAAGGGCTGGTGAGCAGCGCCGTGGGCTTGACGCGCAGCGCCCGCAAGCCGCGCGCGACAGCGCGAGTGCGCTGGATGCCCTTGGGCGTGAGGTAGCGCTCGGGATCGGGCGGGCAATCGGGATCCTCGCGGTCAATGGCGATGCCATGCCGCATCAGGTACAGACGCATACTCCTCCCCATCTCTTCGAGTTCAACCGCCGATTCCGTTTTCTCGCGATAGGAAACCATCATCGAACCCATTCGAGCGCCACGCTATCCAACGCCCTTGTCGAAAGCGGCCGTCGAATCTTTGATATTCGGAACAGCCGGCTAGGCCGGGCGGAGTCGGTCATGCCGCAGACCGGCCGGCGAGTACGGAGGGACGCCGCGCGCCATTGCCGTTTTGAGCGCGCCGGACACAAGCGAATCTCACTGGTATGCCGAACTCCGCCTCGAAGAATTTGGCCTTGCGGCGCAGTTCGCGCAGATTGACCTGGGCCTCGTTGGCAACCAGACGCAGGAGGATGCTCTTGCGCTGAATTTTTGCCTCCACGCGCCGGACGGCCTGGGTTCCGCCGGCATCGAGCGCCACGGCAATGCGCAGCAGAGCCGCCAATTGCCGCACGCGGATGCGATCGGCGGCCGCCAGCGCGCTGTAGAGACGGTGGTGCGGCTCGGGGGTGGACTCGCCGTGATAGCGCACCAAGCAGGCCACCACCGATTGCTGATGGTTGCTGAGGCCGGGAATGTCGGCGTGGCGCACGAGATACTCGCCGTGTTTATGGTGGCCCTTGGCGTTCACGGCAATGCCCACGTCGTGCAGGAGCGCCCCCAATTCCAAAGTCACGCGCTGGGAGGAAGGAAGTTCGTGCACGGGCGCCAGTTGATCGAAAAGCTGCGCCGCCATGCGGCGAACCTGCTCGCAATGTCCGGCATCCGAGTGCATGCGGGCGGCAAAGCGGCGGGCCTGCTGGCGCAGCGCTTCGGCGCGCTCGTCGTTGGCGCTGGCCGGGCCGAAGTGGGCCGCCGCTAGTTCGTGCAGCACGCCCTCGCGAACACCCACGCCTGGAATGATCAATTGGTGCAGATCCAGCAACTCGGCGAGCGTGGTGAAGACCACCGCGGCGACGCCGATGACCTCGGCGCGGTCGCGGCGCACGCCAAAGGTATCCATGCGGCCTTCCACGTCCAGGCGCAGGATCTCCCAGAGAATTTCGCGCAGGCGGCGAAGATTCAAGGTATTGAAGCCTGCCACGCGCGGACCGGGAGCGATGCGCGACAAAGCTTCGGCATTGCCACCGCAAGCCACGGCCGAGCTGCGGCCAACCTGCGGCGGTTCATGCAGGCAACTCCGCAGCACGGAGCGGACGCGGCTTTGCAGTGCGTTGAAGGAGTCTGGCGTGAATGGCCCGGATAGATCGAGCTGTTCCATCAGGCGAACCGTACCCAGGGGCAGCGCGAACCCGCGCTCCACTTTGCGCCCGCGCAGGAAATTCAGCTCCAGGCTGCCGCCGCCGAGATCCAGAATCAATCGCGGAGAGAAGCGGCCGACGGACACGCCGAACACCGCCTCACGTACCAGCCGAGCCTCTTCGGCCGCGCTGATGGCCACGAGTTCGATGCCTGCTTCGCGGAAGATCCGCGAGATCAGGGCATCGCGATTGGCGGCCTCGCGCATGGCGCTGGTGGCCACGGCCGAATATTCGTCCACCTCATAGCGGTCCAGCAGGCTGCGGAAATGGCGGAAGGCTTCGACGGCCCGCTCCATGGTGCGCGGGTCCAGTCTTTTTCGGGTGAAGACGTTGTGCCCCAGGCGCACCGACCAGCGCGCGCTGGCCAATTCGCGAATCTCGGTGGCCGAACCCGCACGCGCAACCACCGCGCGGATGGCGTTCGATCCGGCATCAAGCGAGGCAATCGTAAGTGGCGATGGAGTTACTGGCATGAGACACCCGGATGGGGATGCCTATAGGAAGGAGTGCCGTTCCGAACTGCAGCAGTAAACCTTAACCGATTCAGCGACGCCTCCAGAACCCTAGGGTGCCGCGCGACAATTCCTGGGCGGCCGTTTTCCGCCCAACGTGCCTTCAGAATAACACTACTCGGAAAACGCAAGATTAATATTTGTTTACAAGAATGGTTTCGGTTACCGGGAGGCGATCAGGAGGCGACGGCGGCCAAGCTTTCGCGGCACGCCGCGCCTGCCCGGCGTATGTCGTCTTCCGTGTGGGCGGCGGAGACGAAGAGCGCTTCGAACTGCGAGGGTGCCAGCAGGATTCCGCGCCGCAGCATCTCCCTGAAGAACCCGGCGAAGCGGCGCGTGTCGGAGGTCTTTGCCGCGGCGTAGTTCCCCACCGCGTTCGCCGTGAAGAATAAAGTGAGCAGCGATCCCACGCGGGTCAGCTGGCCGGCGACACCGGTATCGGACAGTGCCTGCCGCGTCAGATCCCCAAGCATCTTGGACTTTCGTTCCACCGAATCGTAGAAGCCGGGCGCCGCCAACAGCTTCAGCGTCTCGATTCCCGCGCGCATGGCCAGCGGGTTTCCCGAAAGCGTGCCGGCTTGATAAACCGGGCCCAACGGCGCGACTTGCTCCATCAAATCTCGCCGCCCTCCATAGGCGGCCACGGGCAAGCCACCGCCGATGATCTTGCCGAGCGTGGTCAGGTCCGGCTCGATTCCGAAGAGCGTCTGCGCGCCGCCGAAGCACAAGCGGAAACCGGTGATGACTTCGTCGAAGATAAGCAGCGCGCCATGGCGGCGCGTGAGTTCGCGCAATCCCGAAAGAAAGCTCTCCGCCGGGGGAACCACTCCCATATTCGCGGCCACAGGCTCAACGATGACGGCGGCGATTTCGTTGCCGTGTTGCTCGAAAAGCCGCTCGACCGCCGCGAGATCGTTGTAAGGCGCGTCCAGCGTGAGTTGCGCCAGCGCCTGCGGGACCCCGGGAGACGCGGCGATGCCCAACGTGGCCAGGCCGGAGCCAGCCTTGGTCAGAAAACTGTCGCCGTGCCCGTGATAGCCGCCCTCGAACTTGACGATGAAATCCCTGCGCGTGGCCGCGCGCGCCAGGCGCGCCGCGCTCATGGTGGCCTCGGTGCCGGAACTGACGAACCGCACGCGCTCCATCGACGGCAGCGCCTGCTTCAGCATCTCCGCCAATTCGATCTCCAGTTCGGTGGTCATGCCGTAGCTGGTGCCGCGCGCGGCCTGTTCGGCCAACGCAGCCATAATTGCCGGGTCCGCGTGGCCCAGAATCAGGGCGCCCCAAGAGCAGACGAAATCGATGTAGGCGTTGCCGTCCACGTCCCACAGCCGCGCCCCCTGCGCGCGGTCCACGACAACGGGCGAGCCGCCGACCGCGGCAAAGGCTCGGACGGGGCTATTCACGCCGCCGACCAGCACGCGCTGGGCGCGCTCGAAGGCGCGTTGCGAACGGCTGTGCTGCTTTTCGGGAATCGTGGCCACGCGGGGATGCTCCTGAAACTAGGGTTAAGTTGACGCGATCAGCAGGCTTTGATCCATCGCGCCACGTCCTTGGCGTGATAGGTCAAGATGATCTCCGCGCCGGCCCGCTGGATGGCGGTGAGAATTTCCAGCACCACGCGCTTTTCCTCTAGCCAGCCGTTGCGCACCGCGGCTTTCACCATGGCGTATTCGCCGCTTACGTTGTAGGCGCCCACGGGAACATCGAAGCGCTCCCGCACCTGGCGGATGATATCGAGATACGGAAGCGCCGGCTTGATCATGACGATGTCCGCGCCTTCCTCCAGATCGAGCGCTACTTCACGCATGGCTTCGCGCGAATTGGCGGGATCCATCTGGTAGCTGCGGCGGTCGCCAAACTGGGGAGCAGATTGCGCGGCCTCGCGAAAGGGTCCGTAAAAGCCGGAGCAATACTTCGCGGCGTAGGAAAATATGGGAAGCTGCGAAAATCCGTGGGCGTCGAGCGCCTGGCGGATGGCCGCCACGCGGCCGTCCATCATGTCCGAAGGCGCCACGATATCGGCCCCGGCGCGAGCGTGAGAGAGGGCCTCGTCGGCGAGCAACTTTAGCGTGGGATCGTTGGCCACTTCGCCATTTTCGATCAGGCCGCAATGCCCGTGGCTGGTGTACTCGCAGAGGCAAACGTCGGTGATCACGATCAGGTTCAGCTTGGCCTTGCGAATGGCTTCGATGGCGCGCTGCACGACGCCGGTAGCCGAAGAGGCTTCCGAGCCGGTTTCGTCCTTGTGTTCCGGGATCCCAAAGAGGATCACTCCGGGGATGCCGAGCCCTTCGACTTCCCGGCACTCTTCGACCAACTGGTCCGGGGACTGCTGGTAGACGCCGGGCATGGAGCTGATCTCCACGCGCACGCCTTTGCCAGGCCCTACGAACATGGGGTAGATATAGCCGCTGGTGGTGAGGCGCGTTTCGCGCGTCAAGCCGCGAAGGGCCTCGGTGCGACGCAGACGGCGCGGGCGTTGCGCAGGAAATGTCACGGTTGTGTTCCTTTGTCGAACCTCATGTGGACTCGCCGGCCACCTCGTTGAGCGGCGCAAAATAGCTTTCCAGGCCCTCGATCAGGGAGGCTGTGGTCGATTCCTCGGCTTCCACGGCGAGTGGCAAGTTCGCCGCGCGTATGGCCTCTGCCGTCACAGGGCCGACGGCGGCAAACGCCACACGCGAATTCCAGTTGGCCAGCGCGTCGGCTCCCAGCAGGTTCTGAAATTCGCGGAAGGCCGAAGGGCTGAAAAACGTTACCGCATCGGCCTGCCCGGCGCGAATACTGGCGATCAGATCGTGATCGAACGATCCGGGCCCCACCGTCCTGTAGGCAATTACCTCGGCGACTTTGGCGCCAGCCTTTCGCAAGAGCGACGGCAACTCCTCTGTGGCGCGGTCGCTTCGCGGCAGGAGAACGGTTTTCTTCGCGACGGCGCCGCGAAGCTCGGCGGCGAGCCCCACGCCGCTGAATTCGCGCGGCACGAGCGAAGCTTGCAAGCCCTCCTTCTTGAGGGCCAATTCGGTGGCCGAGCCGACGACGGCAATCTTTGGTGTGTTCTTTGTCGCCCTGTGTGCCGCGCCGGTTGCATCCGGCCAGCATTCCAGGGCGCGGCAGTGGCCGAGAAAAAACGTTACGGCATTGGCGCTGGTGAAAATCAGCCAGTCGAATGTATCGAGCGAACGGATCGCCTGGTCGAGGTCCGCCGTATTTTCCGCTTCCACAAAACGCACCAGCGGAAGCAGCACCACCTCCGCGCCGAGTTCTTCCAATCGCTCCACCAACTCCTTGGATTGTTCGGGAGCCCGCGTGACGACAACGCGCCGGCCTTCCAGAGTTCGAGCTTTAACCGTGTTCAACGCCCCGTCCCATGAGCCGAAGCAGGCGGCCGGCGCCGCGCTCGATCAGCGCGGCGGCCACCGAAGCTCCCAACTCCCTTGGATTTTCCCACGAGCCGACGCAGGTTTCGCGCAGGGCTTCCGCACCATCGACCGAGAGCACGCAGGCATCGAGCTTTAATCCACGCGATTCACCGGCCGATTCGCCGCGCGCCCATACTCCCAGCGGCACCTGGCAGCCGCTCTCGAGGCCGGCGAGCACGGCGCGCTCCGCTTCCACGGCAGCCTGCGACTCCCGATGATTCAACTTCCGAACGGTGGCGGAAAATTCGTCTCCCGCGCGCATTTCGATACCGACGGCGCCTTGCCCGGCGGCGGGCAGGCAGATCGCGGGCGCCAGAAGTTCGCTGATCTGACCGGCGCGGCCCAACCTTTCAAGCCCCGCCTTGGCCAGAACGATCGCGTGATAATCGCCCTGAGCCAGCTTGGCGAGGCGCGTATCCACATTGCCGCGCATCTCTGCGATTTCCAGGTCGGCACGATGGTGCCGCAATTGCGCCTGGCGCCGCAGGCTGCTGGTGCCCACGCGCGCCGCGTGAGGCAATTCGTCGAGCTTGAGACCGCCGCGAGAGATGAGCGCGTCGCGCGGGTCTTCCCGTTCGCAGATAGCCGCGATCTCGAGGCCTGGCGGAAGAGTCGTCGGCACGTCTTTCATGCTGTGGACGGCCAGATCGATGCGCTCCTCGAGCAGCGCATCTTCCAATTCCTTGGTGAAAACTCCTTTGCCGCCAATTTCGCGCAGCGAGCTTTGGCGGTCGCGATCGCCCGAAGTGCGGATGATGACGAGCTCGGCGGAAGTTCCGTGCCGCGCCAATCCGGCGCGCACGTATTCCGCCTGCCAGCGAGCGAGCGCGCTGCCTCGCGTGCCAATCCGCAACGGCCTCAAGGCTTACCCTGGTCGAGGCGGAAGAGGTCCCTGAGCGCTTCGAGATTTTGGATTTTGCGGCGCAGGTCGGGAACGGCTTTCAACTGCTCGGCGGGCGCCAGCAGGACGCGGTTCAGCAGATCGTCCATCAATAGAGCGATGCGCTGCTGATCTTCCGGCGCGAGGTGGGACACGTCGCCAAGCCTTTCTTGCAGGAAGGCGTCGCGCTCCGCGCCCAGGCGGGAACGCAATTCGCGCACCACGACGCCGGCTTCGACACCCGCCTGCCAGGACTCGAATTTGCTCAGGTGCTCCTCGACGAGGGCTTCCACCTTGGGAATCTCCGCTTCGCGGGCGCGCTTATTTTGCTCCACAATGTCCGTCAGGTCGTCGACGCCGTAGAGATATATGTTGTACAGCTCGGCTGCCTCGGGGGCGACGTTGCGAGGCACGCCCAGGTCGATGAACAGCAGCGAGCGATTGCCGCGCGCGGCCATGGCGCGCTCCACGGCTTCGCGGGAAAGCACCGGCTCGGGCGAGGCCACCGAGCAGATGACCACGTCCGGCCAGGTGAGTTCCGCATCGAGCGCGTTCCAGTCCGCCACTTCCGCGTCGAAACGCCCGGCCAGTTCGGCCGCGCGTTCCCGAGAGCGATTGGCCACGCGCAGGCCGGAGATTCCGCGGTCGCGCAGATGGCCGAGAACCTGTTCTCCCGTGGCTCCCGCGCCCAGAATGAGCGCCTTGTGCGACTTCAAACTGCGAAAAATGCGCTCGGCCAGCTTCACTCCGGCGAAGGCGACAGACATGGGCCGGGTGCTGATCTCGGTCTCGGAGCGCACCCGCTTGCCCACTTCGAGGGCGCCCTGGAACATGCGGTTGAGCACCGGACCGGTGCCGCCATGATCGAGGGCGATGCGATAGGCCTCGCGCACCTGTCCCAAAATTTCGGCCTCGCCCAGCATCATAGAGTCCAGGCCAGCGGCGACGCGGTAGAGGTGGCGCACGGCTTCGCGATCGTGCCTGCGGTAGAGGCTGTTGCTGAGGGCTGCGGGCTCGATCTTGTGGAATGTGGCCAGGAAAAGCTCGATCGCCCCGGCGCTGTCTTGTGCAGATTGCGGGGCCGATTCCACGGGAACGCCGTAGAGTTCGCTGCGATTGCACGTGGAGAGCACCAGCGTCTCGGAAAGAACGCCGCGCGAACGGAGTTCCTCCGAGGCCAGGCGGGCGTCCTCGCGCGTGAACGAAACACGCTCGCGCAGCTCGACCGGGGCGGTGCGGTGATTCAAGCCTACGAGAACAATCTCCACAGCCTAGTTTCCTCGCCTTATCCTCACCGCCAGGCGGACCCGGCGGAATGGTCGTGCGATCCGGCACCCATCAGAAAAGCAGATTCCTCGTCGCAAACTGCGCTCCTCAGAATGACAACAGGAGGGCTGGCCGCCGGCAAGCCCGCCCGGCGTCCTTCCCCAATCCTCTTGTGCCCAATCGGCGCGCCCATCAAAAGTACCGGTGAAAACTCGAGAGGTACAGGTTCACCACGCTATAGCTGAATAGCACAAAGAGAAAATTGACCACGCAGAGCACCGAGGCCCGCGCGCCTCGCCAGGATCCGGTCCGTCCCAGCCATAGGTAGCCCGCATAGACTGCTAGGATCACCACGGTGATGATCTCCTTGGGATCGCCGTTCCAATAGCGGCCATAAATGCGATTGACCCACAGCAATCCGAAGGCGATGCCAAACACCAGCGAGACCAAGCCCACGATCACGCTGCTGCGGCTCATGCGTTCCAGCGACTCGAGCGCTGGGAAGCGCCACACGATCCTGCCCAGGCGATGGCTTCGCAACAGGCTATTTTGCACCAGATAGATGGCGCTGAGCACGAACGACAGCGCGAACGCCGCATATCCCAGCACGTTCAGCGTGATGTGCAAAGCCAGCAGCGGCCCCTGGGCGGGCGGAGGTGTGGGCGCAACGGCGCGCGTGCCCTGGGCCACGGCAAAAACCGTAATCACGAAAGGAAGGATAAAGGCGCCGACGGAACGGTCGCGGTGGAAGAGTTCCAAACCCAGGTAGGTGACCGCCAGCAGCCATCCGAACAGGGAAAGCGAGCCATAAAGGTCGTTGTAGGGAACCGTGTGCGCCAAGCGGCTGCGTTCGATCAGTGCCAGATAGTGGAAGGCCAGGCCGGCGACGAGCATCAGGGTGCCCAACTGCCCAAACAGGCGCCGCGCGGTGGCCAGAAAGGCGATATAGCCCGCCAGACTGGCGCCATAGCAGAGGATCGTGAAAAGAACCAAATGTGTCGCCATAGGCAGGGGTAACCAGCTCATTATACAGCCGAATTCAGCATTCGGAAAAAGGCGGCGCGTTCGCGCCGTTAGCGCAGAGCCGCTGAGGCGGTGGTCTCCTTGAGGGCGCGCGCCACGGCATCCGTAGCAACAACGTCGTTGCGGCTATGGTCGGTGATGTTGTCGTAGAGCAATTGCGCGGGATTGGGGTCCAACTGCTTTTCGTATTCGTCGGTGATCTCGGCGGCCAATTGCTGCAAAAACTTATTGGCCTCGGCGTTCAGGTCAGCGCCGGCAATCTCCGTTTTTCGGCCCAGGTATGGGGCGGCGACTCGCGCGGCTACTTTGTCCGCTGTCTGGTAGTAATGCTCGGCGATCTGGCGATGGCCCTGCTCGTGTTCCATGACGTGGGGGCTGACGCCCGCGGGAGTCCAAATGGTGACGTTGAGCCCCAGCGTCAACCTAACCTGTGTGATGGTGACAATCGCGTGGGTAGCGTCGGTGCGCATGGTACGCGAGCCGACACTGGCGTTGGAGGTGAAGTTCGATTCGCACTCCGCATTTTCGCCTTCGCTCAATGGCGGCATATCGGATGGAGGCGCGGCGGGATCGAAGGTGCGGTTGGCGAAGTTGACTGGCTGCTTCTCGATCACCGGATCGGACGGCGCCGGGAACCCGCCCGGCGAGAAAGTTCCGCAGCCGAGCGAGCCGAGCGCCAGCATTCCGAGAATTATGCGAAGCAGATAGGACAAGCGCGATGGCAAAGCTGCCTCCGCGTTCCATTGTCCGAAGAAGACACGGCCCGAGCCATGAGTTTGTAGTCCAGGGATGCCGCGAAAGGTACTTTCCTCCGCACTCGGCGCTCCCCTGTCCATGCGGCCACTTACCGAATTTGTTATCATCCATGGGAAAAGGCATGGGAAAGGGCAATGGCAACGGCATAGGATTGCCGGTGCCGATTGCCAAGCCGGATGGCGAACTCTAGCCGTATGGAAGCAAGACCAGCAGAGACGATTGCCGCGCCCCAATGGGTCAGCTCCGCCGAGCTATTCCTGCGCGCCTGCCGCCGCGAACCCGTCCCTCGCGTGCCGGTCTGGATGATGCGCCAGGCCGGGCGATATCTGCCCGAGTACCGCGAACTGCGCCAAAAGCACAGCTTCCTGGAAGTGGCCAAGACGCCGGAACTTGCGGCCGAGGTATCGCTGCAACCGTACCGGCGCTTGGGCGTGGACGCCGTCATCGTCTTCTCCGATATTCTGATTCCCGCGGAAGCGATGGGCGCGCCCATTGAACTGGGAGACGCGGGCCCGGTGATCACTGCGCCGGTTCGCAGCGAGGCGCAAGTGGAAGCGCTTTCGGTTTTCGATCCCGAGCGCGAGACGCGTTTCGTGGGCGATGCCATCCGCTTGCTGCGCAAATCTCTTGGCCCCGATATTCCCGTGCTGGGCTTCGCCGGCGCTCCGTGGACGCTGGCCTGTTACCTGGTGCAGGGCGCTTCGCGCGACGGCTTCCCCGCCGCGAAGGCTCTGCTTTGGAACGAGCCGCGCACGCTTCGCAAGCTTCTGGAGAAAATCGCCCGCGCGACGGCTCGGTACCTCAAGGCACAGATTGCCGCCGGCGCCGCCGCGGTGCAGCTTTTCGATACTTGGGCCGGCGAACTCGATGCTGGCGCCTATCGCGATTTCGAGCTTCCCGCCACGCAACTCTTGATCGAAGAGTTGGCGGCTGGCGATACGCCGGTGATTCTTTTCTCCAAGGCGTCGAATCACCTGATGGATTTGCTGGCACAAACCGGCGCCAACGTGCTTAGCGTGGATTGGCGCATGGATCTGGCTGCGCTTCAGCAGAAATTCGGGCGTCGGATCGCGCTTCAAGGCAATATCGATCCCTGCGTGCTTCTTTCTTCGCGCGAGGCGATCGTCAATTCGGTGCAGCAGGCGCTTCGGCAAACCAACGGCCGCGGCCACATCCTCAACCTTGGCCATGGCATTTTGCCTGAGACGCCCGTGGAGAACGCGCTCGCCTTCATCCGCGCCGGGCAATCCGCACGGCTCGAGAATCTTTCTTCTGAGTCGGCTCCCGAATCGGACGCCGAAGAGATCGCGGAAATGCCCCGGCAGGTGCCACTGGTATGACCGAGCCTCGCGATTCCGGACTGAATCTCGAGCTCGATCGCGAGCGATTCCGCATCTCGCCTGACTTCCTGGCGCTCTATAACCGTCCCGGCCCACGCTACACCAGCTACCCCACGGCGCCCGTCTGGCGCGACGATTTCGGCCCAGGCGACCTCGAGCGCGCGTACGAGCAAGCCGACGCCGCCGACACTCCCATTTCGATGTACATGCACCTGCCCTTTTGCGAGAGCCTGTGCCTGTTTTGCGCCTGTAACGTAGTCATCACCAAGGATCACAGCGTCGCGCCGCCTTATCTGGCCACCCTCGAACGCGAGATCGCCCACGTTGCCGAGCGTGTTTCGCGTTCTCGCCAGATCGTGCAATTTCATTGGGGCGGCGGCACGCCCACTTACCTGACGCCCGCGCAGATGGAGGATCTCTTCGGCTTCACCGCCGAGCGGTTTTCGTTCTCCCCCGATGCCGAAATCGGCATCGAAGTCGATCCGCGCGTCACCAGCGTGGAGCACCTGGAGACGCTGCGCCGCCTGGGCTTCAACCGGCTGAGCATGGGCATCCAGGATTTCGATCCCGAAGTGCAGCAAGCGGTGAAGCGCGTGCAGCCGCTCGAGATGACCTCGGACCTGATCGCGCGCTCGCGCGAACTGGGTTTCGAGAGCCTCAACGTCGACCTGATTTACGGCTTGCCGTACCAGACGGCCGATCGCTTTGTCAGCACCGTCGACGCAGTCCTGGGGATCGCCCCCGACCGCATCGCCTTGTTCAGTTATGCGCATGTGCCGTGGCTTCGCAAACAGCAAGGATCGCTGGCCGCTTCCCTGCCCGAGGGCATGGAGAAATTTCGGATCTTTTCCGCGGCCATCGAGAAGTTCCTAGGCGCGGGCTATCAGTACATCGGCATGGACCACTTCGCGAAACCGAATGACGAGCTGGCTGTGGCGCAGCGCAACCGCACCCTGCACCGCAACTTTCAGGGCTATACGACGAAAGCCGGCGCAGACCTTTACGGCATGGGCGTGAGCGCCATCAGCGCTGTCGGTTCGACTTACGCGCAGAACTACCGCGAGGTGCCCCGCTATACCGAGGCCGTGGACCGCCGTGGCATCGCGACGATGCGCGGCTACAGCTTGAGCGGCGACGACCGGCTGCGCCGGGCCGTAATCACGCGCCTGCTCTGCCACGCGGTGATTCGCAAGGGCGAAATCTCCGGCGAGTTTGGCATCGACTTCGACGATTACTTCGCGCCCGAACTGGCGCGGCTGCAACCGTTCGTCGATGACCGGCTCGTCGCACTGACGGACGACGAAATCCGCGTGACCTTCCTGGGCCGCATCTTCATTCGCAACGTGGCCATGATCTTCGATCCTTATCTCGAGAAGCAGCGCCTGGCCGAACAGCCTCTCTTCTCGAAGACGCTTTAGCCACAGCATCTCTGTGCCCAACGCACCCAAGATTCTGGTTGTTGGCGGCGGAATCTCCGGCTTGGCCTGCGCCTGGCGATTACGCCAGCTCGGCCTGCCGGTTCTTCTGCTGGAGCGCGGCAGCCGCTTCGGCGGCGTCATCGAAACAGCGGAAGAGAACGGATTCCGCTTCGACATCGGCCCCCAAAGCTTCACGAACACGCCCGCGCTTTCGGAATTGATTGACGAAGTGGGCCTCGGCGGCGAACTCCTTCGCGCCGATGCTCGCGCTCCGCGATACATCTTGCGCCGCGGGCGGCTGGTGCCCGCGCCTTTCAGTCCGCCGAAGCTCTTGACGACACCACTGCTGAGCGCTCGCACCAAGCTGCGGATTCTCTCCGAGCCGTTTCTTCGCTCCTACCCTCCCGATGAGGACGAGTCCATCGCCGCATTCGTGCGGCGAAAATTCGGCTCGGACCTACTCGCGAACCTGGTGGGCCCGTTTGTCTCCGGAGTGTGGGCCGGCGATCCGGAAAAGCTCAGCCTCGCCTCCACATTTCCCGCCGTGCGTCTCCTCGAGGAGAAGCACGGCAGCGTCATTCGCGGAGTCATGAAGCAGCGGCGCAAGAGTGCAGGCGAGAGTTCTCCCAAGGAGTCCGGCGAACGGCCTTCGCTGTGCAACTTTCGCGGCGGCATCTCCGCGCTGGTCGCCGCGATTTCGGGAAAATTGGGAGATGCGGCCCGCACAGGCGCAGAGATCACGGCGATTCGCAGCGTCGCCGCGGAGGGATCGGCGTCATTCGACGTGGGTTATCGCGCGGGCGGAAGATCGGAGTCGGCCAGCTTCGCGGCTTTAATCCTGGCCACGCCCGCCGCCGAGACCGGCGGCCTGCTGCGCGGCATCGGGCCGAGCGGACCTGGTTTCGGCGAACTACTGGGCAAAATCGAGTACGCCGGCGTGGCGCAGGTCTCCGCCGGGTATCGCGTGGACCAGATCGGGCAGCGCAAAGCGAAGAACGGCCTCAACGGCTTTGGCTTTCTGGTTCCCCGCAGCGAGTGGCTGCACCTGCTGGGCACCGTCTGGAACTCCTCGCTCTTCCCTAATCGCGCGCCGGAAGGCATGGCCAGCTTCACCAGCTTTCTTGGCGGCATGACCGACGCCGAAATCGTCTCCCGCGACCCGGACGAAATAGCCGCCGTCGCGCATTCTGAACTCTCGTCGGTGCTGGGCATTAGCGGCGCACCCGTCGCGCAGCGTGTCTCCCGCTGGCGGCGCGCCCTGCCGCAATACAACATCGGCCACCGGGAACTCACCTCCGCGCTGTACCCGCTTTGCGCCGCCACGCCCGGCCTATTCCTGGCCGGAAACTATTTCGGCGGCCCCGCCATCGGCGCCTGTGTCGAGTACGCGAATAAAGTTGCCAAGCAGGCGGCGGAGTTCCTGGGCTCGCCCGCGCAGCCGAGCGCCAACGCTGACTCCTAGGCTTTCTCCGCGCGGTGAGCGAGCCGTTGCCTGCGCCGAACGAGCGCCTCGCGATAGCGGCGACGGTCTTCTGCGGTTTCGGGGATCACGGGAGGGACGTGTTTGGGGCGATGGTCCTCGTCGAGCGCCACGAAGGTCACGTAGGCGCTGGTGGTGTGCTTTTTTTCGCCGGTCAAGATGTCCTCTGAAAATACCTTCACGCCGATCTCCATCGAGGTGTGAAAAGCGCGGTTGAGGCTGGCTTTGAGCGTGATCACCTCGCCGATACGGATGGGATTGCGAAAATCGATATGATCCACGGAGGCGGTGACGGCGATAGAGCGGCAATGCCGGTGCGCGGTGATGGCCGCGGCAATATCCACCAGGTGCATCACGCGCCCGCCCAAGATGTTACCGAACACATTGGCGTCCTGCGGCAGCACCACTTCGGTCATCTCCGTTCGCGAAGCGCTTACCGGCTTTCCGGCCAACTCCGAATTCGCACTGCTCGCTCTCTTCCGCACCGTCGCTCCTTCCGGCCCGTCACTGCCTACGACTTATGGCGAGATTCTGTCCGGCTTTAATGTCTTCTCCGCAAGCGTCCGGTTATAATACGCGCTTGCCGATGCCAGCCCAACTGACGCCCCAGTTCGCACACATTAAAACCGGCATAGAAGAACAGGAACAATGACCCAAGCCGCAAAGAAATCCCGCCGCACCGTTCTCGAGGAGTTCCTTACGACTCATCCGAAGGACGCCTTCGCGCGCTACGGACTGGCCATGGAATGCGCCACGCAAGGCGATTCCGCAGCCGCGATCGAGAATTTCGAGGCTCTGCTGGCCGAAAATCCCAGCTACGTGGCCGGCTACTTCCAGTACGGCCAGCTTCTGGCCCGGCTTTCGCGCACCGATGACGCTCGGCGCACCCTCAGCCAGGGCATCGAGGCCGCCCGCAGGGCCGGCGATCAGCATGCGAGCTCGGAGATGGAAGCCGCCCTGGCGCAGCTTAGTTCTACATAGGGCTTCTGGATAGGCTTCGGCGCAGCGTCCTTTCCTTTTTTTCGCTGCGTAATGACGGCTGAAAGCGGCCGTCGTGGTGTTACACTTCTGTATTCCCCATGGGCACACGGAGACTTCCTCTTTTCCCGCTGACACTTGTTCTTTTCCCCGGGATGACTTTACCTCTGCACATTTTCGAGCCGCGCTATAAGCGCATGATCAAAGATGTGGTCCAGGACGATGAGCCCTTCGGCGTGGTCCTGAGCCGCGAGAGCGGAATTGCCAGCATCGGCTGCACCGCTGCTGTTCGCCGCGTCGCGCGCACCTACCCGGATGGGCGCATGGATATCATCGCGCTGGGCGAATCGGCCTATCACATTCGCGCCATTCACAAGGAGAAGGAGTATCTGGAAGCCACGGTGGACCTCATGCCGGAAGAGCTCCGGCCCGGTTCCGCGGACCAAGGCAAGGAACTTTTGACCTTGTACACCGATTGCCACCTGCTGCTCCACGGCAGCCCTCCCGGAGAGGTGGACGACGAGGAGGATGCCCTGCTGGCCTACAACATCGCCAGCGAGCTTCCCCTGGAACTCGAGGTCCTGCAGGAGCTCCTGGAGATGCGATCGGAAGACGGGCGCCGGGCCAAGCTCATCCACCGCCTCGATCAACTTTTGCCCCAGCTGATTCAGATTCAGCAGATCCGCTCCAAATCGGCGACCGGCGGAAACTTCCCAAATTAAAGGGGCCGAATTGAAGTGCGGATGGCGCGAAGGGATTGCGGCATTAAACGAGGATCAAAGACAAATCGCGGGCCGGCCCAGGCATCCCAAAGCACGATTTGTCCGTTCGGCTATAATGTAGTGTCATCTCGCGCAGCCCGAAGATTTCGGGCTCAAACGCATTGGCAAAGAAGGGGACCTTATGGCGACCGAATCCGCGGCAGTGAAACCATCGACGATCGGTGCGTGGCGGAGAGTAGCCGGTCCGGGCGCCGCCGACCGCGGCGTGAAGGATGAGATGCGCTGCAACCTGCTGCGCAAGCTGGAAGCGCGCGAGACGCTCTTTCCCGGGATTTGCGGCTACGAAGAGACCGTCCTGCCGCAGATCGCCAACGCCATCCTGGCGCGGCACAACTTCATCCTGCTGGGCCTGCGCGGCCAGGCCAAGAGCCGCATCCTGCGCGGCCTGGTGAATTTCCTCGAACCGGAAATTCCCTATATCGCCGGATGCGAGATTCACGATCACCCGCTGCACCCCATCTGCCGGGCCTGCCGCGATATCGTTGCCGAGCAGGGCGACGACACGCCCATCGCCTGGCTCACGCGCGAAGACCGTTTCGTCGAAAAACTGGCCACGCCCGACGTGACCATCGCCGACATCATCGGCGACGTCGATCCGATCAAGGCGGCGCGCGGCGGACGGAATCTTTCCGACGAGCTGACCGTGCACTACGGCCTGCTTCCACGGGCCAACCGCGGCATCTTCGCCATCAACGAACTGCCCGATCTCGCCGGCAAAATCCAGGTGGGACTTTTCAACATCATGCAGGAAGGGGATGTGCAGATTAAGGGCTACCCCATTCGCCTGCCTCTGGACGTGCTGCTGGTCTTCACCGCCAATCCCGAGGACTACACCGCGCGCGGCAAAATCATCACGCCTCTCAAGGACCGCGTGGGCAGCGAAATCCGCACGCACTATCCCGCCACGGTGGAAGAGGGCATGGCCATCACCGCGCAGGAAGCCTGGACGCAGCGCAGCTCCGGCCACAAGCTGCAGGTACCGGATTACATTCGCGAAGTCGTGGAGCAAACCGCTTTTCTGGCGCGCGAAGACAAGCGCGTCGATCGCCGCTCGGGAGTGAGCCAGCGTTTGCCTATCGCCACGATGGAGTCCGTCATCAGCAATGCTGAGCAGCGCGCCGCCCGAAACGGCGAAAGCCATGTCTCGGCGCGCGTGGCCGATATCTACGCGGCGATTCCAGCCATTACCGGGAAAATGGAGCTGGAGTATGAAGGCGAACTGAAAGGCGCGGAAAATATTGCCCGGGAGCTGATCCGCTCCGCGATCGGCAAGGTTTATACCAAGTACATCGCCGATGCCAATATGCAGCCGGTGGTGCAATGGTTCGAGAATGGCGGCGACCTCAAGATTCCTGAAAACGACACCGCCGCGGACCAGCTTGTCGCGCTGCGCCGCGTTCAAGGCCTGCTCGATCATATCGACCGCCTGGGCGCGAACGCCAAGGATCCCGCCGCTGCGGCCGCCGCGGCCGAATTCATTCTCGAAGGGCTCTGGTCGCACAAGCGCATCAGCCGCAATGAAGAACGCGGCTTCTTCGCCGAGCGGCCCAAGCCGGCCGAGCCGCGCGAGCAGTTCAACCGGCCGCCCCGCCGCCAATACAATTAAAGTGCAACTGAGGAGCGCGCTGTGAAATACATCCGCTATTCGAAATACACGGGCGAGCCGGCCGACTCCGTCGATCTTGAGGAGCTGATCAAGCGGCTGGGCGACTTTTTTCTGCAGAGCGGCTTCGAATCGCAGTATTACGGCGTTTCCGAGTTCGATCCCGAAAAGACCATGGAAGCTTTGCGCGACGCGATCATGCGCGCCCTGCAGGAGGGCGACCTCCTGCCGGAGGATTTGCTCGAGCAATTGACCCAGGAGGGCTCGGCGAAGTCCGACAAGGAGATGCGCGATCTCATCGACCGCCTGATCCAGCGCATGATGGAAGAGGGCTACATCAATGGGCCGCCGCCGCAGGTCACTCCGCCTCCCGAGAAATCGCAGCGCGGGCAGGTGGGCGGACGGGACGCGCAGAATCAGGCGCGCTTCGAAATCACCGACAAGACCATCGACTTCCTGGGATTCCGAACGCTGAAGGATTTGCTCGGATCGCTGGGCAAGAGCAGCTTTGGGCGGCACGACACGCGCGAACTGGCCACCGGCGTCGAATCCGGCGGCATCTCCCGTAAATACGAATTCGGCGATACGCTGAACCTGGACGTCAGCGCGACTTTATTCAACGCCGTGCGCCGCGAAGGCGCCAAGGTGCCCATCGTTCTCGACTATCCCGACCTCATGGTGCACCAGTGCGAATACCAGAGCTCCTGCGCCACGGTGATGATGCTGGATTGCAGCCACAGCATGATCCTCTATGGCGAAGACCGCTTCACGCCGGCCAAGCGCGTGGCCCTGGCCCTTTCGCACCTGATCCGGACGCAATTCCCCGGCGATTCGCTGCATCTGGTTCTCTTTCACGATAGCGCCGAGGAGGTTCCGCTGGGCGAACTCGCTCGCGTGCAGGTGGGGCCGTACTACACCAATACGCGCGAAGGCCTGCGCCTGGCGCAGCGCATCCTCTCGCAGCAAAAGAAGGATATGCGCCAGATCGTGATGATCACCGACGGCAAGCCCTCGGCCTTGACGCTCGAGGACGGCCGCATCTACAAGAACGCCTTCGGCCTCGATCCCCTGGTGGTCTCCCAGACGCTCGAGGAGGTGGCCAAGTGCCGCAAATCCGGCATCCTGATCAATACGTTCATGCTGGCCAGCGACTATAGTCTGGTGCATTTCGTGCAAAAGGTCGCCGAGATGTGCCGCGGCAAAGCTTACTTCACCACGCCGTATACCCTGGGCCAATACTTGCTCATGGACTACATGTCCAAGAAGACGCGGCACATTCATTAACCGCTGCGTGCCGCGAAAATGGCCCAGCTACGATTGGCCCCTCAAATAATGTCACGCCATGTCTAAGATTCGCGCCGGAGACACAGCGCCCGATTTCGAGTTAAACGATACCGGCGGTAAGCGCGTCTCCTTGCGCGAGGCACTGTCGCGCGGGCCGGCGGTCGCCGCCTTTTTTAAGGTGAGTTGCCCCACCTGCCAATTCACTTTCCCCTTCTTGCAGCGCCTCTTCCAAACCTACGGCTCCGATCACGCCACTTTTCTGGCCATCTCTCAGGACGACGCCGGGGACACGCGAGAATTCTGTGCCGAATACGGCGTGACCTTCGCCGCACTCGTGGACGAGGAAGACTATCCCGTCTCCAACGAATACGGCATCACCAATGTGCCCACTTTCTATCTGATCGCCCCTGACGGTACCGTGCAGGTCGATAGCGTGGGGTTTGGGAAGAAGGCTCTGGAGAAGATTGCCCAGGAATTGGCGCGCGTTGACGGGCGCCCCGCGGTACCGCTCTTCAAGCCTGGCGAAGTGGTTCCCGACGCCAAGCCCGGCTGACACTCGAAGAACTAGGCTCCGTGCGAGCCTTCTTCACTCCGGGTTATCGGCGAGGTTTTCTAGTTTGGGCTTGTGCTTGGGGGGCTTGCGCCGCTTATCGGGAATGACGCGCGCGGCCGGGGGAGTGCCGGCGGCCAGACGGGCGCGCCTCTTGGCTTCTTTTGCGGCGGTGAATTTCGGTTTTCGCTTCTTCGGCGCCATCGCCTGTCCTTTATTGGTGTCGCTCTGGTCGAATCTTAGCTCAGCCTGACCCGCGGCGGCTGCTTTTCGCCGCGACTTCCCTTCTACCTTCGGGACTTTCACCTTCGCACCTTCCGCCTTCGGGTATGTCACCGTGCCGTTCTCGATTTTCGTGAACGGCGCGAGGTGATGAGCGTCGCGGCGGCTCGCGCCGAGAATGTGTTCGACGGCAATCCCTCGCGCAACGAGCGCGTCCGCCAGCAAGGAACGGTGGCATCGCCAGGGCACCGCCTCCGCGCACATGACCGCGCACTGCTTTTCGCCGCACCCTTGCAAAAGCCGCCGCACGGCCTCGTCGAACTCCTCCGTCTGCATGTAATCGGCGTAGCCGCGAAAGCTCGCGTTGCGCCAGCCGAGATTCGTGGAGTCCAGGCGAGGGTGCCGCAGGCCGCCCAGTTCCTTCAGGTGCGCGTACTCGATGTGCGCGCCTCTCAGGGAGTGGGCTAGAGCGTCGCCATTGAATTGCGGATTATGCCGCGAACGTGGAATCGTGCGAATATCGATCAGCCGCTGCACGCCGTGCTTCCGCAGTAACTCGATAAACTCCTCAATCGGACGCGTGGAATGGCCGATGGTCAGGATGAGAGGCGGCGATTTCCGTTCCGTGCTCAATGAACGCAGCTCAATCAGGTTACTCTGCCCAACAGACTCAAAAGCAGAATCACGAGGACGATCAGGGTCAGCACGACATAAAGCCGGTCTTTTTCGAGAGCGAACGCCACCATCGAGAAGACCACCCGCATCATCGGCGTAGCGATCAGCAGCAGCAGCCCGATTTCAATGATGGCGCGGCCATCGCCCCGCAACGCGAATTTTCCCACCTCGACGATGCCGTGCAAGCTGGCCTGTTGCGGGTCAAAATTCTCGTAGTGCACTGGGTCGCGCCCGTACCTCAAGAGGTACAAACCTCCGCCGATCAAGACCACCAGGCCGGAGATCATCACGCCGGTCAGCAGAAGCGTTCCCAAGAGCTTCTCCACCCGCTCGTCGGTCCAGCTCGATTGTGCCGCCTTGGTTTCCGCCATTTCAGAATCTCCCGCTGATCCCGCCGTAGATCATCTCCACCCCCAGCGCGGCAATCACGATGGCAAAAGCAATTCTCAGCCATCTCGTCTCCATCCGCACCAACAGGCGTGTTCCAATCATCGACCCCGCCAGCACTCCCAAGATCACCGGCATCGCCAATCCCGGGACCACAAATCCGCGCCGCAAATAGACTCCCACGCCGGCCGCGGCCGTCACGCCGATCATGAAGTTGCTGGTGGTGGTGGACACCTTGAACGGCACGCGCATGATTTGGTCCATGGCCAGCACTTTGAACGCCCCGGACCCCGTTCCCAACAAGCCCGAGAGCGTGCCCGCCCCAAACATCATTGCAAACCCCGCTGGGATACGCCGCACGTGATATTCCTCCAGGCCCTCGGGCGTGGGATACGCCGAGTCCAGTTTCAGGAGTGTCTCCAAATGGCCCGGCGGGTCGCTGGTACTCACGGGGTCCACGTGCTGCAGCGAAAGCCCCGCGGAAACGATCAATACGGCGCCAAACACCACGGCGAGAATCCCGGCCGGCAGTCGCGTGGCGAGCGAGGCGCCCAATAAGGCCCCCAGCGTGGTGGCGATCTCCAGGAACATGCCCATGCGAATGTTCGAGTAGCCCTCGCGCACGTAAGCCGCGGCCGCGCCGGAGGAGGTCGCGATCACCGAGACCAGCGAAGCGCCGATGGCGTACTTCACGTTCACGTGAAAAACCAGCACCAGCAGCGGCACGATCACCACGCCGCCGCCCAAACCCGTCAGCGAGCCAAGAAGCCCGGCGACAATCGATCCCAGCAGCACCAGAGGTACAAAGATAGAAGTGATCACAGGAATAGGATGGGAGCGGCCGGCGCGGCTAACCGCCTTTGGCCAGCAGGATCGCGAAGAGGATGACGTCCAGCAGCGCCATGACAGCCACGGCCAATTCCAGCACAAAGGAGCGAGATTGGTTGAACTGGTCGACCATGAAATCGTAAAGCTCGCCCATGGTGCGCAACTTTTCGTCCACCAGGCTGCGATATTCGTTGACGCCCAGCCGCGCCGCGGCCATGCGATAGACGCGCGCATAATACACGTCGCTCACGAATTTGATGGCATTGTCGATCCGTTCCGTCAGCTCCATTACGTCCAGCCGGATGGTATTGAATCGCTGCGCCTCGCGAGGCAGGCTCCAGCGTTCGAAGAGCAGATTCCGTTTGGTTTCGAGAGCATCGTAGGCGTCCGAGAGCAGCCGGGTCATCAGCCCGTCGTAGTAACGGAACTCCAGCAGCTGCATCTTGGCGTACTCCAGCACCTGAAAGGTCGCGCCGGCATCTTCCGCGCGGTCGTAGATCACCGCCGCCGTGGAGGCGGCCACAACCAGGTCCGTCGGGTAGTAGGAGACCGCGGCCTCCAGCAGATCCGCGGAAGCCTTGGGCGCCACCGGGGTGAAATCGCCGCGCACCAGTTGCGCGATTTCAGAGGCATTCTCAGTGAGCAGATCCGAGGCTTTTGCCGGTTCCCCGGCGTGCTTCAGGATTTGCTCGAAGTGAGTGATGAAGTAGGACTCATACAGCCATTCGTCCGGGTTCGGACGGATGACCGCGGGCGCCGCTTGCTCCAGGTGCCGCCGCCCGATTTCGCGGGCATGGTTATCGATCTCGGTCGCGTCCATCCATCGGGCCGCTTGCACCAGGACGTTATCCCAATCGCCCTCGAAGGGAACGTCGAACTGCACGACCACCACGGCGAACGCGTAGTACTTCAGCGAGCAGGCGACCTTTTGTCCGCCGCCTAAACTCAGCGACTCGCCCGGCTCGATAATGGGCGATTGCTCGAAACGAACATACTCGGGAGTCCGGCGCGAGAAAACGCCCCTCACCGTAGCGGCCCGCGGGCCGAGCAGCTCCCGAAGCCGCTTGAGGTCGATGGCCTCGCCGACGTCGTACAGGAAAAGCAGCCGAAAACACCCGCGCAAGAGCACAACGATCTTTTAGCATGAAAGCGCGCGAGAACCTATTTCGTTCCCGCCGCTGGTCGTACGGTGGCGCGGGAGCTTCTTCGCGCCGCCTATCGCACCAGGATTGGTTTAGAGCGAAGCGTTCTATGCCGCTCCCGCCGATTTTGCCTGTAGGGGAATGGTTTTCGCAGCCGCCGCTTTGGCCACGTTCAGCTCGAGAACGCCGTCATTCAGCGTGGCTGTCGCGCGCGATACGTTCACTTCGGCAGGCAACTCGACCGACCTCAGGAGTTCGCCCGAGCAACGCTCGCTGTACACAACGTTTTCTTTCTTGGCCTCGCTCTTCGACTGCTTCTTACCGCTGATGATCAAGCGGCGAGGCTCCAGGCTTACTTGCAGCTCGTTGGCGTTGAAGCCGGGGACCTCCGCGTCCACGGTAATGGCATCATCCGACTCGCGTATGCGCACGTGCGCCGGATGAAGCATTTCCTCTTCCGCCTTGAACCAGTGGTCAAGCGCGCGCCCGTTTACCCGTCCGTCGCCTTCGAAAAGCTCGAACGCGCGGCGCGCAATGGCGTCGTAAACCTCGTTCATCCGATTAACGACCGCTTCGGGTTCCACGAATCTCGGCGTCAAACTCCCGGAGCTTGCCTGGCTTGCCAGGCTTCTTTGTTGTGCTGTTGCTCTCTCGGCCATGTCGATCTTCCTCCTTTGGCTCGCTAAAGGGGCGCGAGCGGCTCCTTCGGCGTCGCGAAGGGCGCGAGCGCCGCGGGCTCGGCTATTTGTTCCGATGCCCCCCTTTACGTTGATACTCCGGCCCTTGCTAAAGAAAAATCAGGGAAACCCGGTAATTTCCCGTTTCGAAACGAAACGCACAGCCTTCCCGAAAGCTGGCCGGTGGGAGGGAAAAATCTGGAGGATCGTGAACGGGCGCGCGGGATTTCTTAAGGGGTTGTGTAAATCACGCCTGCTTACGCCTGTTAATCGACGCGAGGCCGCGCGGTTCCGACCCGCGACGGCCTCGCACTTTCACTTATCGATAAGCTCTTATTGGTCAGATTTCCTCGCGGAATCGACAGGATCGCTCACCGGGATGGTGGCGCTTGTCGAACCCGTCGTCTCCGGGGGAGCGCTGGCGGTCATAACCGGCGCAATCTTGTCGCGTGTGAGGTACAGGATGAACGGAGTGATCTCGAAGGGCATCTTCTCGCGCTCCGCCACTGTGCCAACGGGTTTGGCCTTCAAGAGTTCCACCTCGTCGCTCCAGGGATCGAACTTGAGCCGTCCGCCCAGAGGTAAGGCGGCGAAAATCACCTTTGACCCGTCGGCATTGGTCGCCGGAGCACCCGTCGCGGAGGTCTGCGTCGCTGTGAGGTCGGATCCGGACCACGTGGTCGGCACTCTGTCTCCCAGATGAGCGCTGATCAGGTTGGGTATCTCCTTCGAGCGCGTCTGCAGCATCTGCACGAACTGCCGCGCGGCGGCGAGCTGCGATTTATACGGCGAATTCGCCAGCAGCTCCACGGCTTTGGTGTTGGCGGCCTCTTCCTCTTCCGGGGTGCGCGCGAATCCGAAGTGGCGGAAGGTATCCTGGTCGTCCCACAACATGCGGTCGTAGAAGGCGTACTGCGTATCGATGCGATGCCCCAGAACAATATGGCTCAGCTCCATGGCAAGGATCGTAGCCAGGCTTGCCTCATCGGGCAGCACGTCGATCAAACCGCGGCTCAGCACAATGGTGTGCCCGATATCGAAGGATTCCAGCGTGGAAGTCATCAACACGCGGCAACGAACCTCCGGCTCGATATCCAGATTATTGGTGACGATCAGATTATTCACCACCGTTACCAATACCTTGTCTACGTCGCCTGCCGGCGCCAGCACACCGAGCTTCTCCATGCGATCGGCGACGTTGTCCTCCGCCTGCCGTTCCCACAAGCGCTGCTCCTGAATCGGCGAGTAGTCGTGGTTCTCGTCGGCCTGGTCCTTCACCGGCGTGCGCGACTCCACCAGGATCTTGTTCAACTCCTGCTCTCTTCTCACCCGCACCAGGTTCAGGTCGTATCCCCACAAGCGGGTCTGGGCCTTGAACATCAGCTTGCGCGCGACGCCGTAGCGCAGGTTGGTCTCCTCGCAGTAAATGTAAGCAGGCAGCCACTGGTTATCTCCCGCGAACACGCGCCAGCTGTCGAAATGGAAGAAGTAGTTGGCCTTGCTGGGATGTTCGTAGGCGCCATTGAAGCGCACGATATGAAATCCCTGATCTTCCACCCAAAGGCGGCCCTCGAAGCGCCCGCGGTCGTTCTGCTTGACGGGCGTGATGTCGAATACCAGGCAGCGCACTTCGCCCAAAAACTCCTGCCTCACGTATTCGAACTTGTAATGCTGCTTATCGAAGGCGGTATCCACGTAGATCATCTGCAAGAAGCCCTTGGGCAGGAACTCCATGGACATCGCCAGGAAGCTTCCCAATCCGCCCACGGCGTATTTCGTGTTTTGGGCGCCCTTGTCCGACGAGAGCGGCATCAGGTCCAGCCCTTTGCCCAGGTCGGCCTTGCCCAGAAAATATTTATCTCCGCCCGGCACCGTTCCCAGAGTCTCGTCGGGCTTCAATAGCTGAATGTAGGTCTCCACCAGGGGCGAATACTGGTGGAGCATCTGCATCTCCGCCTTCTCCTGGGCGACAATGCGATCCACGACCGCGTCCACGGTCTTGGGACTTGCGGTTTGCGCGGCCGCCAATCCGGGAATCGCCGCCAACATTACGACTGCACAGAAGATTGCTCTTCTCAAATTCATCAGGCCCTCCCCCAAATCAAAAAGCCAGTTGGAATACGATGTGAATCACGGCCGGAAAATCCACCGCATGGCCATCTTGAATGGCCGGCTTGAAGCGAATCTGTTGAGCCGCCCGGATGGCCGCTTCATCCAATCCGTGCCCCAATCCTTTGGCTATGCCCTCGATCTTTACTTGCCCGCTGGCCAGGAAGACCACGTTCACCAGAACCTCGCCCTCGATTCCCAGCCGCCGCGCTTCATCCGTGTACTCCGGGTTCGGCTTGGACAAGAGTTCCACAGACGCCGGCTGAGGCGCTTCGGACGCTGCCGCCTTCGGCTTGGCCGGCATTTGGGTCGCTAATGCCGCGTTCTGAAAGCCGCTCTTTTCCACGGCCTTTGGCCCTTCGCTCTTCCCTGTTGCAAATGCCGCGCCACCTCCAAATCCCGCTCCGGCCACGCCGATTCCGTTGCCCCGGCCGCCGCTGCCGCCCACTCCGGTTCCGTTGCCCGATCCGCTGCCATATCCCGAACCGGCGTCGTTATCGAAACCGCCGACGTGGGCGATGTTTACGCGCTTACTCGGATCGGCCGCTCCCGGCAACCCGTGTGGGTCGCCAAAGCCTCCGCTCGCAGGCGAATCTCCCAGCACTCCGGTCTTCACTTCAATCGGGCGGACCGGTCCCGAATTGGGAACGCTCAGGTTCGGCATCACGGCCGTCTGTTCCACTTTGGGAACCTCCACGGGACGCAAATCCACCGGCTTCGGCTTCAGCACAACTGGCGCTATTCGCGGCAGGATCAGCTTGGGAGCATGCAGCACTGGAGCTTGTACCAGCACAGGCAGGGGCTTCGGTTTTATCGGTTGCGGCTGAGCCTTCGGTATTTCGATCATCGGCCCGGCCAAAGGCATCACGTTGTATTCGATCGTCGTGATGAGCTTCTCCGGAATGAAGATCTGTAGAAGCAGCAGCGCAACTACAATGCCTACTTGAGTAAACGTGCTGGTGGCCAAGGCCCGCCAGTTTGTCGTCCTCTCCGGCAACATATCCAGGCGAGCACCGATGGGTTTCTCGCCGATCAACTTCTGCCAGGCATCGGGATCGCGAGGCTTGGGTGGAGGAGCCGCTCCGAACAAGATTTCGGCGCCTCGGCTCGAGAAATTTCTGTTTGCGAACGGTGTGAGGGTGCTGGTGCTCATCTGGGTAAGTCCTGCATTTGAGTCTTTCGGGGAAGAGATTCCCTGTTTTTCTGTTCGATCGCCGCCCCCGCTGAAAGCACTTCTATTGCAGGGCACTGGCCAAACGCCAGCGCCCAACCTAATCGGTGCGGGCATCAGAGGGCCTTTTCGGATTTCACTGGTGCTTGCCGTTTGTCACCTTAGCAGGCGGTCCATTAAACGGAATACGGCTCAGGCAGGGAAAGGGAAGGGCGTTTTACTGTAGGTCTAAGGTTCTCGGAGTCCACTGCTGTAAAGTCTCTCGTGTGGCTAGGGCCACTTTCGGTCTACGCTTGAGCCTGGGGTCAAGGTCCAAGGGCTCTTCTCGGATCCTTTTCAGGGTGCGGTGACCGTGTCCTGATTCGCGGGCCCCGATCATCGAAAGGTTATGCACTACCTCGCTTTAGCTTGCGATTTTGACCAGACCTTGGCGGACATGGGCGTGGTCGCCAAAACCACTTTGGCGGCTCTCGAGCAGTTCCTCGCCTCCGGCCGCAAGCTGGTGTTGGTCACCGGCCGCCAACTTCCGGATCTGCAACGAGTGTTTCCCCAACTCTCGCTCTTCGAGCGCGTGGTGGCCGAAAACGGCGCTCTTTTGCACCATCCGGCAACCTCGGAGACGAAACTGCTTGCCGAACCGCCACCGCAAGCCTTTGTGGACGCGCTGCGCCGCCACGGCGTGGGCTTCTCCGCGGGCTCTGTGGTCGTGGATGCCCGGGAGGCGGACGATGAGCGCATCCTGGCCGTCATTCGCGAGCTAGGACTGGAATTGCAGGTCATCTACAACAAAGGCGCGGCCATGGTCTTGCCTTCCGGCGTCAATAAGGGCACCGGCCTCCTCGCCGCGCTTTCCGAGATGTGCATCTCCCATCACAACGCCATCGGCGTCGGCGATGCCGAAAACGATCACGCCTTGCTCAGCACCTGCGAGTGCGGAGTCGCCGTGGCCAATTCCATCGAGACGCTGAAACAGCGCGCCGATATCATCACCGGGGATCCCAGCGGCCGGGGCGTCGAAGAGATCATCAGCCGACTGCTGCGAGACGATCTGCGCGGCGCGCCAAATCGATTGCTGCGCCAGCCGATTCCGCTGGGGACCGCCGCGGACGGGGCCAGGATTTCCATCGATTCCTTCGACACCAGCCTGGTGATCGCCGGCCCTTCTTCCATTGGAAAGTCCACCATCATGGTCGGATTGCTGGAACGTCTCACCGAGGCGGATTTTCAGGTTTGCCTGATCGATCCCGAAGGCGATTACTCGCAACTCGAGAACATCGTTACGCTGGGCAGTTCCGATCGCCCCCCCGACATCGCGGAAATGTTTCAGATTCTCAACAATCCGAAATCCTCCTTGATCGTAAATCTATTGGGTGTGCCCCTGGCCGATCGCCCAGTCTTCTTCGCCTCCATGTTTCCGAAGCTGCAAGAACTTCGCGCCAAGACCGGCCGCCCGCACTGGATCATCCTCGACGAAGCTCATCACCTTTTGCCCAAAGAGCGCGGCGGCCAGGCCGTTGGCGTGATTCCCCAGCAATTGACCGGAGTGATTCTGATCACGGTGCAGGTGAACACCGTCATCGACGCCGCGCTTAAATCCATGACCGGGATCATCGCCGTGGGAGCGTCTCCCGAGGAGACCATTCGCCAATTCAGCAGCGCCGCCGGCGTGGCCGCGCCGATCTATGGCCCTCTTCCCTCTCGTCCCGGAGAGGTATTCGCTTGGCTTCCAGGTGGCGCCCAGGGTCCCGTGGCCGTGCGCGTGCAGCCCCCGGCCACCGAAGTCCGCCGCCACAAACGCAAATATGCGGAAGGAAGACTCGGACCCGACCACAGTTTTTTCTTTCGAGGCCCGGCGGGCAAGTTGAACCTGCGCGCGCACAATCTGAATACCTTCATCGAAATGGCGCAGGGCGTGGATGACGATACCTGGCTCTATCACCTGCGCCGGGGCGATTATTCGCAATGGATGCGTGAGGCCATGAAGGACGAAGCGCTGGCCGGCGAAGTCCGCGAGATTGAAAAGAATGGTAAAGCGTCGCCTCAGTCGCCTCAGAAGACCCGTTCCGAGGTGATCGAAGCCATCAACCGCCGCTATACCCAGGCAGGATGACGATCCACCGCGGTGCGAGTGGGATTTCCACCGCGTAGGGCAAAGCCTAAGCCCAAATACGGTGGATACCCTATAACGATGGTTCCCTCATGTGCGTACCTTGTGGGCGGGATTTCATCCCGTGCAACCACTCACGGCAAAGGAGCGGAACAATGCCAAGAAAGTCCGAGACCAAACGGCCTGCTACTCGTTCCACGCGTCAATCCGGACGCAGCCGCAGTAACAAGACCCAGCCCGGCCGCCAGAAGCAGACCGAACCCCAGAATCAACGCACCGAAGAGACGATGGAGATGGAGGAGGAATAGTCCCGTCCATGAGTTGGCTGCGCATCTCGCGGCGAAAGCGACGGCCACCCGTGGCCGTCGTCCCGAGCCAACAACCGGACCCCCGGCACTCGCTTTTGGAGCGCGACGGTGTCGCGCTGCAACAAGCGCGGCGAGTACTGGGGTCGATAGACGAGGGACGGCTCTTCCCCGCGGAAACGGTCGGAAGAGAACGATGATCCTTCTTTCTTTTCCGTGCCTAAAGGGCCTTTCGCCCAAAAGGGGCGGGCGCTCCCTACATGGCTCCCGCCCCGCGCAGCCCTTTTTCTGATGTGCCTCTGCTTCATTACCCACATCATTGGTCGCTGCTCTTGCTGCTCTTGCCGCACCTTGTCTCATCGTTCCGTTCACGTGCTTGTGATATAAAGGGGAACGTCTTTTCGAGCGCGACCGCCATCCGCGAGGTGCCCCATGCGTAAATCCAAAAACGATTCGCCGGAGGCGCGGAAATCGCCCCGATCGGTACAGCGCCCGCTGGATCGCCGCAGCTTCCTGAAGAGCGCGGCCGTCGGCGCCGCCGTAATCGCGGCGAATCCGACGGCCTCTCGCGCCCAGCAGGTGGAAGCACGTAACGCGGCGCGCGTTGCGCCGCCCGCGCCGATTCCGCCGGAAGCGGAGATCGGCGCGCCATTTCGGCTCGAAGTCCTCACCGAAAGCCGCTCCGGCTCCGATTTCATGGTCGACGTCATTAAGTCGCTGGGCATCGAGTACGTCTGCTCCAATCCCGGAGCGAGCTTCCGCGGCTTACACGAATCGGTCATCAACTACGGCGGCAACAAAAATCCCGAATTCATCACCTGCTGCCACGAAGAGTCTTCCGTGGCCATGGCTCACGGGTACGCGAAGATCGAAGGCAAGCCCATCGCCGTATTCGCGCACGGCACCGTGGGGCTTCAACACGCCTCGATGGCCATTTACAACGCCTGGTGCGACCGCGCTCCCGTCTACATGATCATCGGCAATATCGTGGACGCCACCAAGCGCATCTCCGCGGTGGAATGGGCTCACAGTGTTCAGGACGCCGCCGCCATGGTCCGCGACTTCGTCAAATGGGACGACCTGCCCGCTTCGCTCCCCCACTTCGCGGAATCCGCCGTGCGCGCGTACAAAATAGCCATGACGCCTCCCACGCTTCCCGTGCTGCTGGTGGCCGACGCGGAGTTGCAGGAGAATCCGATTCCCGATGACCTGGCGCTACATATTCCTAAGCTCGGCAAACTTGCGCCTCCGGTCGGCGATCCTGCCGCCATCGCCGAAGCGGCTCGCATGCTCGTCGCCGCGCAAAATCCAGTTCTCCTTGCCGACCGCCTAGGCCGCACGGCAGCCGGCATGAAGAATCTCGTTGACCTAGCCGAAGCGCTGCAGGCGCCCGTCATCAGCCGCACCGGCCGCATGAACTTTCCCAGCCGCCATCCGCTAAACCAGACCGATCGCGGCAACGCGCTGATCGGCCAGGCCGACGTGATCCTCGGTTTGGAAATGATCGACTTCTGGGGAAGCCTGAACTCATCGCGCGATCAGATGCGCCGCACCTCGGTGCCGCTCACCAAGAACGGCGTCAAGCTCATCAGCATCAATTCCGACGATCTCTTCACCAAATCGAACTATCAGGATTTCGACCGCTTCCCCGAAGTGGATTTGGCCATCGCCGCCGATGGCGAAGCCACGCTGCCTTCGCTCACCGAAGCCGTCAAACGCCTGCTTACCGACGATAACCGCCGCGCCTTCCAGCAGCGGGGAGCGCAATTCGCCGCCGCGCGCCAGCAATCGCTGCAGCGCGCTCGCGAAGCCGCCGCTAGCGGCTGGGACGCCAGCCCCATAAGCACCGCGCGGCTCTGCGCCGAGGTCTGGAACCAGATCAAGGACCACGATTGGTCGCTCGTCTCCGCTACCACCATGATCAGCAACTGGCCGCAGCGCCTGTGGAATATGGACAAGCACTATCAATACATCGGCGCGCAAGGCGGGTACGGCATCGGCTACGGCGCGCCCGCCTCGGCCGGCGCCGCTCTAGCCAATCGCAAGTACGGCCGCCTCTCGGTGAATATCCAGTGCGACGGCGACCTGATGTACGCTCCCGGAATCCTGTGGACCACCGCCCATCACAAGATTCCGCTGCTCAGCGTGATGCATAATAATCGCGCGTACCATCAGGAGGTCATGCAGGTGCAGATCATGGCCGATCGCCACAATCGCGGCCTCGACCGCGCCGTGATCGGCACTACCATCACCCAGCCGAATGTCGATTTCGCCAAGGTGGCGCAGGGCATGGGCATTTACGCCGAAGGCCCCATCAGCGATCCCAAGGATTTGGGCCCGGCAATCAAGCGCGCGCTCGAGGTCGTCAACCGCGGCGAACCCGCCCTACTCGACGTCTTGACTCAGCCCCGATGACCATGCGAACGATCCGAATGTTCCGACCAACGCGCATCGCCTTGGCGGCCGTCTTAATGACGGCGTTCGTCATCTTCTGCGCGCAGAGCCGCCCCGCGCAAAGCCAGCCCACTCCTGGGGCTCAAAACGCGCCAGCCGGCAACGCGGACAGAGGCAAAGACGCCTTCAACGCGCATATGTGCGCCGCTTGCCACGGCGCCGCGGGGCAAGGCGCTGTCGGTCCGCAAATCGCGCCACCGGGCCGCGCGTTTCCCGACTTCGTGCAAAAAGTGCGCCAGCCGGCTGGGAAAATGCCGCCGTTCAATGCCCAAGCCCTTCCGGATACGCAAATGGCCGATATCTACGTTTACCTTCAGTCCGCCAATCCCGGCGGCGCGAGCAATCTTTCCTCTCTCACGGGCGAGGCACAAAGCGGCGGGCGCATCTTCGTCAGCGACGGCTGCTACGAATGCCACGGCCGGGCCGGCCAGGGCGCGCAACAAACCGGCGCGCCGCGCATCGCTCCGCCCGCGCTCACCATCGATGGCTTCGCGCGCTATATTCACGCGCCCACCGGCAACATGCCGCCATACACCAGCAAGGTTGTCCCCGACCAGGCCGTCGCCGACATTTATGCTTTCCTGAAATCCCTGCCGCCTCCGCCGCTCGTTAAAGACATACCCCTCCTTAACCAATAGCTCATGAATCCACAGCTAGCGTTCGGAACGCAAGCGTCCTCCGTTCCAAACCGACGATCCCGAGCCCATCGATTACAAGAATTACGAGTTTTATACGTTCGCCTCCGCGGATGGCACGCCCGTGGAAATGGATACGTCCGGGCCCGCTGTGGAGTTTAATTGGGGCGCCCTGCCGAACGTCCATCTTCATCGTTCCCGTCGCGGCGATCTTGCCTTCGAATAATCCGCAGCTTTCCCCCGCTGGGATTGGCTCAGCGCGCTGGGCCTGGCGACATCGAAACCGGAATCAAATATCGCTTGGTCCATGGACGACCTACGGCGGCGGTGGCGCCACGCTTTTCAACCACGTCGAAGGCTATCGCAACTTTCCTTTCGCAGGCGGGCTCCTGCAACGCGATATCGGCAAGAAGCTTACGCTGGGCGGCGAGTTCTTCTATCACGGGCCGGAAGGTCTGGCCACCCCGCAGACAAACTCCGCCACGCTGCTCGATTTCGGCGGCTATTACAAATTTCGAGATCCGGCCTTTCAACTGCTCTCTTGCTACGGCCATACGATCGTCGGGCAGAGGGAAAACTACAGCTACCTGGGCCTCTATTGGACCTGGTGCAAGCAGAACGACAAAAAGGACACGGACGCGGCGAGCGCTAGGCTCGACTCCCATGGATGGGGACGCCTGTAACTGCGCCACGAGCATTGGGACTTTTTGCCTGTTACCGTTGCATTAGGCGCCGCGATGCAGATATAAAGAAGCCAGCGATGAAAACCCTTTCGCGTCGAAACGTTTCCCGCGCCGCTGCCTCGGCTGTGGCCTGCGCCTTTCTCGCGCTAGCTACGTTCGGCGCCACCGATGTCATCGATATCAAAGTCGTCACTTCCGGCGCCTTCACCGCCGCCTTTCTCCAGCTAGCTCCCAAATACGAAAGCGAAACGCACAACAAGCTTCATACCGAATTTGGCCCCTCGATGGGCATTACGCACAACGCCATTCCCGTACGCCTCGCGCGCGGCGAAACCATCGACGTTGTGATCATGGCCGAGCCCGCGCTCGACGATCTCATCAAGCAAGGAAAAGTTCGCGCGGACAGCCGCGTCGAACTGGTGCAATCGAAAATGGCCATGGCGGTGAAGGCCGGCGCGCCTCATCCCGATATCAGCACCCTCGAAGCCTTCAAGCGCACGCTCCTGGCCGCAAAGTCGATTGCTTACTCCGATAGCGCCAGCGGCGTCTATCTCTCCACCGTGCTGTTTCCGAAGCTGGGCGTAGCCGACCAGATCAAGGCCAAAAGCAAAATGATTCCCGCCGATCCGGTTGGCGGCGTGGTCGCTTCGGGCGAGTTCGAGATCGGATTCCAGCAGGTGAGCGAGCTGCGTCCCGTGAAAGGCATCGACATCGTTGGCGAGCTTCCGCCTGGCGCGCAGCAGATCACCATGTTCGCCGCCGGCGTCCCTACGACTTCGACGCAGCCGGACGCCGCCAGAGCCCTCATCCGCTGGCTCGCGGCTCCTGCTCTTCATGACGTGATCAGGAAAACCGGGTTGGAGCCGGTGAAATCTCGGTGAAAGCAAGGTAAGATTCGGCCCGCGGCAGTGCCATAATGTGCGATCAGAATAAATCTTGGAGGGCAAAGCAGATGCGTTTCCTTCGATTACTCACAGCTTCCTTGGTGCTATGCGTTCCTGCTGTCACGCTCGGCGCTCTTGACGCGCGGGCGCAGGGCGGTGGCGGCGGGCGAGGCGGCGCTCCCGCTGCGAAGCCTCTGACGTTGACGGTTGAGGGTTTCGCAGACGGCACGGACATTCCCGCGAAATACACACAGGCCGGCGACCAAACCTCGCCGAAAATGTCCTGGATCAATACGCCCGAGGGGACGGTCAGTTTCGTTTTGAACGTGCACGATATCGACAACAGCCACAATCACACCACCGACGACCAGGCTCACTGGGTGGTGTGGAACATTCCCGGCACCGCCACCGGCCTCCCGGAGGGCGTTCCCAAGGGAGAGAAACTCGAGAACGGCGCGTATCAAATTAGCGCTAATGGCGCCAGCTATCGCGGTCCCGGCGCTCCCGCCAATGGCCCGAAGCATCATTACGTCTTCGACCTTTACGCGCTGGACACCAAGCTCGACGTACAGCCCGGCACGGACGGATTTGCCACGCGTACCGAGGTGATGAAAGCCATGCAAGGCCACATCATCGGCAAAGCCGCCTACGTGGGGCTATTCCATCGGCCGGAATAGTTCGGGAAGCCACTGCCGCACCACTGGGATGCACGGCGGGAACGCGCGAGCCAGCCATTCGCAATATACGGCAATCGCGTAATGATTCGCCTAATATGGACTGATGAGGATTAGCGATGCGCACCACCCGCCCGCGTCCTTCAACGATTCGGCTTTGGCGTTGCGCCGCTCTCCTCGCCACCGCCGCGATTGCCGGATTGGGCATTAGGTCTGCCTTGAGCGCCGACACGCCCTTCGGCCCTAGCGATCCTTTCTATGCGCCCAGCGCCTTGCCCTTTCAGGCGCCGCCATTCGACAAGATCAAGGACGCCGATTATCAACCCGCCATCGAAGCCGGTATGGCCCAGCAGCGCAAGGAGATGCAAGCCATCGCCGATAATCCCGCGCCGCCCACGTTCGAGAACACCATCGTGGCCATGGAAAAGACCGGCCAGTTGCTCCATCGCGTCTCGAACGTATTCGATGGCGTTACTTCCGCCAACCTGAATCCCACGCTGCAAAAAGTGAAAGACATCGAGGCGCCCAAGCTGGCCGCGCACCGCGATGCCATCTTTCTGGACCCCAAACTCTTCCAGCGCGTCTCCGCGATCTATGGGCAACGCGCTTCGCTCCAACTCGATCCCGAATCGCTGCGCTTGCTCGAATTCGAGTATAAGAAATTCGTCCACTCCGGCGCCAACCTCTCTCCCGCGGACAAGGAGAAACTGAAGAAACTGAACGAAGAGGAGTCCACGCTTTCCACCGCCTTCGAATCCAAGTTGCTGGCCGCCGCCAAGGCCGCAGCCTATGTCACCACGGAGAAGAGCGCCCTGGCCGGCCTGAGCGAGGCAGAGATCGCCGCCGCGTCGGAGACTGCCAAGGAGCGCAAAGCCCAGGGCTACGTCATCCCCTTGCAGAACACCACCCAGCAGCCCGATCTGGCCACGCTCAGCAATCGCTCCACGCGCCAGGCCATCTTTGAAAACTCCTGGACCCGCGCTGAGCGCGGCGGGCCCAACGATACTCGCTCGACCATCGCGCGCCTGGCACAACTGCGTGCCGAAAAAGCCAAGCTCCTCGGCTTCGCGAACTACGCCGCCTGGAAACTCGAGGACCAGATGGCCAAAAATCCCGACGCCGCGCTGAAATTCATGAACGCACTCGTGCCGGGCTCCACGGCCAAGGCTGCCGGCGAAGCCCACGACATCCAGGCCCTCATCGATTCACAAGAGGGGTCACAGCAGGGGGCGCAGCACGGCGGGTTCGCGTTGCAGCCCTGGGATTGGGAGTTTTATTCCGAACAGGTGCGCAAAGCGAAATACGATCTCGACCAATCGCAGATCAAGCCCTATTTGGAATTAGACAACGTCCTGCAGAACGGACTTTTCTTCGCCGCCAACCAGCTCTACGGCCTCACGTTCAAGGAGCGCCACGATATTCCCGTCTACCAGCCCGACGTGCGGGTCTTCGAAGTGCTCGACGCCAACGGCAAATCGCTGGCCCTCTGGTATTGCGATTACTTCAAGCGCGACAACAAAAACGGCGGCGCCTGGATGGACAACTTTGTCGCGCGCTCCAAGCTCCTCAATACCCTGCCCGTCGTTTATAACGTTGCCAACTTCAGCAAGCCCGCGGCGGGCCAGCCCGCGCTGCTCAGCTTCGATGACGTAACCACAATCTTCCATGAGTTCGGCCATGCGCTGCACTCCATGTTCGCCGATACCGAATATCCCAGCTTGGCCGGCACCGATGTGCCCAACGATTTCGTCGAATTCCCATCGCAATTCAACGAGCACTGGGCCAGCTATCCCGCCGTCTTCAATCATTACGCCAAGCACTACAAGACCGGCGCGCCCATGCCCGCGGAAGTCGTGGCCAAAATCAAGAAATCGAAAACCTTCAACCAGGGTTACGAGTTCACCGAACTGCTCGCCGCCGCGCAGCTCGATATGCAGTGGCACACGTTGCCGCCCGGCGCGCCGCTGCAAAATCCCGACGACTTCGAGAAACAGGCCTTGCAGAAGGCCAATATCGCTCTGAGCTACGTCCCCCCGCGTTATCGCTCCAGTTATTTCCTGCACATCTGGGGCGATCAGTACGCCGCGGGATATTACGCTTATCTCTGGAGCGAGATGCTGGACGACAATGCCTTCCAATGGTTCGAGGATCACGGCGGCATGACCCGCGCCAATGGCGACCGCTTCCGGAAAATGATCCTCTCGCGCGGCAATACCGAAGACCTCGACAAAATGTACGCTGACTGGCTCGGCGGCGAACCCAGCATCCAACCCATGCTGAAGGATCGCGGCTTGGCCCCTTCCAACTGATCCCGTAGTAGCGCCCGGCCTCATCGCGGCAAAAATCATAGCCGCCTGCGTTACGCGGCCGCGAATTCGGGCCGGCTTGTCACCTTAAAGCACCGCAAATCTGCGACTTCGAGAGATCGCCTAACAGAATCCCCCGAAGTCGTAACCCACAACCCCGCGCCTTACCTAGCATTCCCATGCGATTTGAGGCTTTTTTCTTCTCCTACCGGTGCGTCCTGCCGCAACGTTCCCCCGTCGAATAAGCGGGGATAGTTGCTGCAGAGTTGCCGCTGTTCCAGCCGCCCAGCTTTTCTCGGAACGCTACCTTCCCCGCGGAACGTGAACTGATCGGTAGTGATCGGTCCCCAGCGACTCACTATTTGAATCGTGGAGAGCTTCATGCGCAAACCGGCGCGCGTTTCATTTCTTTTTTCTTTGGCGCTAACGCTGTGCTCAGCAACTATGTTCGCGCAGAGCAATACCGTCAAGCTCTCCTGGACTCCCGCGCAGCAACCGCCCGGCCTAACCATCGCCAGCTGGAATGTTCTCCGCGGGACAACAAGTGGCGGACCTTATACCCAGCTTGCTAGCGTGACTGGCAGCACGACTTCCTACACCGATACCGCCGTTTCGTCGGGCTCCGATTATTACTACGTGGTGCAGTCCGTCGATACCCAAGGTGTGGCCAGCGTCGATTCCACCCAAGTGGAAGCTGTTATACCCACGTCCCCTCCGCCTCTCGCCGTCTCCACCACGAGCCTGCCCCCGGCCACCGTCGGAGTGAGCTACAGCGTAACGATAACCGCCAGTGGCGGCGTAGGACCCTACACGTGGTCGGGAACGACCGCTGGTGGTGTGACTCTGAGCGCAACTGGACTGCTTTCCGGAACGCCTTCCGCAGTGGGAACGTTTAATGAAGGGGTCACCGTCACGGACTCCACGGGCGCGAAAGCGAGCGCCTCGCTTCCTCTGACCGTAAGCACGGGCGGAGGCGGAGGCACCGGCGGGGGTCCTGCTTCTCTCGCGTTTGTGCAGGTAAGCTCCGCTGTTCCCCAGCAGGGCGCTCAAGTAGCCGCAACCTTCACAAACGCGCAAACCGCCGGCGACCTCAACGTCGTGGCCATGGGATGGAGCGACGCCACCGCGCAGATCACCTCGGTGACCGATTCCATGGGAAATCCCTACGCCTTGGCGGTAGGCCCCACCGTGCAAAGTGGCACGGCCACTCAGGCCATTTACTATGCCAAAAATATCTTGGGGGCGCCGGCAAATGGCAACACCATCACCGTGGTCTTTAACACCGCAGCCAGGTACCCCGATCTGCGCATCGCCGAATACAGCGGAATCGATCCCACCAATCCCGTCGACGTCGTAGCCGCTGCGCAAGGAACCGGCACGCTAAGCAACAGCGGCTCCGTGACCACTACCAACGCCCACGATCTACTCGTGGGAGCGAATCTGGTGCCAGAAACGCGCTATCGGCGCCACCAAACGGTTGGCCCAGGAGAGGGCTACACCAGCCGCCTGATCACCAGCCCGGATGGAGACATTCTCGAGGATGAGATCGTAAACACCGCGAGCAGCTACAGTGCCGCGGCACAATTGAATGGCGGCTCATGGATCATGCAGATGGTCGCTTTCCGGGCTGCGGGCAATGTGGCAGGAACAGCGCCAGCAATTACCAGCGTTAAGAGCACGTCCTTTATGGTGGGCGCCCCCGCGACATTCACCGTGACCACGACCGGATCGCCGACGCCTTCGCTGTCAAAGTCGGGGGCGCTGCCCACGGGCGTGACGTTCGTTGACAACGGTAATGGCACTGCCACTCTGAGTGGGACGCCGGCGTCTGGCTCAGACGGAACGTATGCGCTCACCTTCTCCGCCAACAATGGCGTAGGCACTCCTGCTACGCAGAGTTTTACGTTGACCGTGGACCAGAGCCCGACATTCAGCAGCTCCAACAGCACCACTTTCACCGCAGGCACCGAGGGAACATTCGCTGTGACGGCCTCAGGCGTCCCCACTCCTTCGCTCAGCGAGTCCGGCGCGCTGCCGGCAGGGGTGACTTTCACGGATAACGGCAACGGAAACGCTACGCTGGCCGGGACGCCCGCATCCGGCACTGCCGGGGTCTACTCCCTCACACTCACCGCGAATAACGGAATGGGTACGCCTGCATCGCAAACCTTCACCTTGACAGTGTCCTCCGGATCCGCGTCAGGCTCTTCGATTGCCTTCGTGCAGGTCAGCTCCGCGGTTCCTCAGCAGGGTGCTCAAGTAACCGCAACCTTTGCAAAGGCGCAAACCGCTGACGACCTCAACGTCGTGGCCATAGGATGGAACGACGCCACCGCGCAAATCACATCGGTGACCGACTCCATCGGCAATCCCTACACCTTGGCGGTGGGCCCTACCGTGCAAAGCGGCACAGCCACTCTGGCCATTTACTACGCTAAAAATATCGCCGCCGCCCCGGCAAACGGCAACACCGTCACCGTGGTCTTTAACACCGCAGCCAGGTACCCCGATCTGCGCATCGCCGAATACAGCGGAATTGATCCCACCAATCCCGTCGACGTCGTCGCCGCTGCGCAAGGAACCGGCACGCTAAGCAACAGCGGCTCGGCGACCACCACGAATGCCAATGATCTCCTCGTGGGAGCGAATCTGGTGCAAAACCAAACGCTGGGTGCGGGAGCGGGCTACACCAGCCGCGTGCTGACCAGCCCCGATGAAGACATTCTCGAGGATGAGATCGTGACCTCGGCAGGCAGCTACAATGCCACGGCACAATTGAATGGCGGCGCATGGATCATGCAGATGGTCGCTTTCCGTGCCGCGGGTACCCCCTGAAGAGTCGTAAGAGACATTTGGTGACTGAAGAGGACACGGCCGAACATTCCGCCGGAAGCTTCCAGCGGATCGTTCGCCCGTCCTCAAAGCCATTCCGCGCCAAAGAATTACTCCCGGCATCGTAACGCCCGCGTTTTGGGACTAGAATTGGTCCGGCCGCCGGACCGCTTCAGCCCTTCCCCAGTAAGCGCGAAGCCCGAAACTTTCAGGGCCGCCCACCGGCCGAGGAGCCCCTCATGGGAAGCGCCGTCGGGGTGGATCGCCTTCACTTCGCATTCACCGTTACCTTTCACTACCTGTTCCCGCAGTTGACCATGGGCCTTGCCCTCCTCCTGCTCGTCCTGAAAACGGCCGCGATGCGCACCGGGGACGAAAAATACAATCGCGCCGTGCGCTTCTGGATGCGCATCTTCGCCATTAATTTCGCCGTGGGCGTCGTCACCGGAATCCCCATGGAATTCCAGTTCGGCACCAACTGGGCCGCCTTCTCGCGCTCCTCCGGCGGGGTTATCGGGCAGACGCTGGCCATGGAAGGGGTATTTTCGTTTTTCCTGGAGTCGAGCTTTCTCGGCCTGATGCTTTTTGGCGAGAAGCGCCTCGGGCAACTGGGGCACTGGTTCGCCGTGTTTCTTGTCTGGCTGGGCTCCTGGGCCTCGGGCTTCCTGATTATCGCCACGGATGCATGGATGCAGCATCCCGTAGCCTATTCGGCCGTGAACGGCGGCGAATACGCGCTGGCCAGCTTCTGGGGGTTGCTCCTGAATCCCTGGGCCCTCTGGCAATACGCCCACAACATGCTCGGCGCGGTGCAAACCGGCAGCTTCGTCATGGCGTCGGTGGCCGCTTTCTATTTGCTCAGCGGAAAGTTTGAATCCGACGCCCGCATCTTCCTGCGCACCGGAATCGTCGTCGGAGTGATCGCTGCCCTGTTCCAGCTCTACCCCACCGGGGACATGCAAGGCGTTTTGGTCTCGCGCTACCAACCGGTGACACTCGCGGCCATGGAAGGACTATTCGTCAGCCAGGAAGGAGCGCCTCTGGCTATCCTCGGCCAGCCCGATGTCGAGAACCGCCGGCTCGATAATCCTTTGATCATCCCGCGCGCGCTCAGCTTCCTCACCTATCGCCAATGGACCGCGGAGGTACGCGGGCTCGATCGTTTTCCCGAAAGCGACTGGCCGGACTTCATCCCTCTCGTTTACTACAGCTATCACGTCATGGTCGGCCTGGGCACGATTTTCATCGCCATTCTGCTGGTCGCTGCCTTTCTTCTCGCGCGCCGCCGTCTCTACCGAACGCGCTGGATGTTGTGGATCCTGCTCCTCGCGCTGCCCTTTCCGTATATCGCCAATACCGCTGGATGGATTACGGCGGAGGCCGGCAGGCAGCCCTGGATCATTTATGGGTTGATGCGCACGCCCAGCGGGATTTCGCCACAAGTTTCGGAAGGAAATGTCTGGTTCACCCTGATTGGTTTTTTCGGGATATACCTGCTGCTGGGAATCCTTTTCTTGTTCCTGGTCTTTCGCGTCATCGATCGCGGCCCTGGCCCCGAGCAACGCCTTGCCGCAGCGCCCGCGCCGGCGCAGCGGTAGGGTGCCAGACTGAGCGCTAGGTGGCTTTGATACCGCGGTACCGGAAGGAGCGCCCGTGCCCACACTTTGGTTCTGTCTCGTCGCTTTCATGATCGCCGTCTACGTGCTCCTGGACGGCTTCGATCTCGGCGCCGGCATCGTGCATCTTGGCGTGGCCCGCACGGACGCCGAGCGCCGCGCTGTCATCGGTTCGATCGGGCCAGTCTGGGACGGCAACGAGGTCTGGCTGCTGGCGGGCGGCGGCGCGCTCTTCTTCGCGTTTCCCGTGCTCTATGCTTCCAGCTTCAGCGGATTCTATCTGCCGCTGATGATGGTTCTGTGGCTTCTGGTGCTGCGCGGAATCTCCATCGAATTTCGCAGCCTGGTCGACGCGCCCGTGTGGTCGCCTTTATGGGACCTGGTGTTCTGCGGTTCGAGCGCGCTTTTGGCGATCTTCTTCGGCGCCGCGCTCGGCAACGTGGTTCGCGGCGTTCCCCTGGACGCCCAGGGATATTTCTTCGAGCCTCTCTGGACCAACTTCTCTTTCGGCGATACCGCCGGCATCCTCGATTGGTACACCATCCTGATCGGCGTGGCCGCTTACTTCGCGCTGGCGGTGCATGGAGCGCTCTGGGTGGCCTACAAATGCGAAGGCCCAATCGCGGATCGCTCCCGCCGCATTGCGCGACTCGGCGGCGGTGGCGTGCTGCTGATGACGGCGGTGGTGACGGCCGTGAGCATGCGCATCCAGCCGCAAATTCTGGTCAATCTCACCGGCCATCCCTGGGGATTTGTGTTTCCCGCCCTGGCCGTCGCCGGACTCGCCGGAATCCTCATCTATCCGCGCGGCCGGAGCACTGCTGAACGCGATCGGCGCGCGTTCTACGCTTCCTGCGCTTACCTTCTGGGTATGCTCACCAGCGTCGCCTTTGGCCTCTACCCCTATGTGCTCCCGGCGCGTGCCGGCACGGCGCTCTCACTCTCGATCTATAACGCGCGCACGTCGGACCGTGCTCTCGCCATTGGCCTGGCCTGGTGGATCGTGGGGATGATCCTCGCCGCTATGTATTTTCTCTTTCTCTATCGCCGCTTTTCCGGCAAGGTCCGCACCGGCGAATCCCACGGTTACGACTAGACCGCGCGCAGGCTGGAGGATCGGCGGCACGGCCTATGCGCCGAATTGGCGCAAATGATGATCCGCGTGCAGATAGCCCCACTTCATCCATTGTTCGCGTGTGAGGAGGCCCATCATGGGGTGCGGGCCGCGGACCGAATCCGGCGCGGAACAGAATCGCTCCAGGGCCGCCAGCAACTCGCGGCGGTCGCTCTCGAATTTGACGGGCGGAGTTCCTCCGGCGCCTTGTTCGTTCTCCGGCCGGGTGGGCACGTTGTGAGGCCACTTCATGGGCGCATCGAGGACGATCCACATGAGCATCGGCCTGGGCATGAGCCGCAGCGCTAAGGATGGCTGGGCAGGCGACAGCTTCCTCTCCCCAATCACGCTGCGATAGGAGTCCGTCAGGTGGCAGAGCATCTGGTGCGCGGTCATTCTTCCCCATTGGCGCGAGGCTTCGGGAGCCAAGGCCGAAATTCGCGCCACGATGGACTGGCGCGAAGCCGCGTCAGCAAGCGTTCTCTTGTGGGCCATGGGAGTGGAGGAAACTATACGCGCTGGGCGCAGACGAATGCAAAATCCCGCCGCGAAGTTCGATCGCGAGCAATGCCCAGCGACGAAACTGAATCAGTGCGCGATCACGGGGCCGGGCGCGGGCGCCGTGGGCGGGTTACCGGGCGGAGGCTGGCGATTGAGATACCGGTGGCGAAGAGTGCCCGATGCCAGGACGAAAAACACCAGGCCCAGCAGCAGGATGAAGAGAAAGACGCCGATACCGAACCAGGCGGAAGTGCCGCGTGAAGCGGTTCTATCCTCGGTGTTCACCCCAGCATTTGGCGCGGTCTCGAGCGAGTTGCCAACCCGCGGATTCGGCGCGGCGGAGCCAGGAGTAGATCGAGTGGCCATAGCAACTATTCCCATCTATGGGATGAGATTCACAGCGCTGCGGACGCGGCGGCGAAATTCCCTTCAGCGAACTTTTCGCGGATCGCCAAACAGTTCGCGCGTCACCTGACTATCGCCACAGCCGTGCCTCCCTAAACCCGTACGAAAGCGGTAACAGGGTTAACTGCTTGTATCACACGAGGGCGTTTGAAATAATGGCAGAATGATTATCGGCGAGCGCATTCGCGTGCTGCGCGAAGAAAAAAAGATGACGCGCGGCGATGTGCAGGAACGTACCGGCCTGCAGCGCACCTATATCTGGCGCGTCGAAAATGGCTACACCATCCCCGCCATCGAGACCCTGGAAAAATTCGCCCGTGGCCTGGACGTGCCCATCTATCGATTCTTCTACGACGGCAAAGGGGCGCCGCCGCTGGTGCCGGTGACCAGCGACTCAGGGCTGTGGGGCGCCGGCGGCGAGGAGAAAAAGACGCTGCGCAGGTTCCAGCGCTGCCTCGGCCAGATGGGTGAGTCGGAGCGTTCGCTGCTGATGTATCTCGCCGAGGAGATGGCCCGCCGGACCGAAGACGGCGGCGAGGGACGCCAGGAGAACAGGAAGAAGCAGCCGGAGAAGTAGCATTCGACGAACCAGTTGCCAGCGAAAAGTCCCGGAAATACGCGCCGAAGATCCCGCCCCATATCGCATTACGATGTGTCCGAAAAGTAGCGGAATTCCTGATTTTTCACACTGCCGCGTTGACCCGGCCAGAGGCGTGTGCTACGGTGAATTTCCGCGAGCGTACAGCCAATCTAGGAGAGAAAACCCATTACTTTAGTAGCGGTTTCGATCTACGTAGGTGAACTGAGCAACATCATCGAGCAGACCGGATGGGTAGCGCGGGCCGTCCTGGTCATTCTGTTTTGCTTCTCGCTCTTTTCCTGGACCCTGATCTTTCAGAAGCTCAGCCTCTTTGCCAGGCTGAACCGCCGCACATCCGTTTTCGTGCGTTCTTTTCGCGCTACTCGCGGCCTGCCGGAGCCAAGGGCTGTGGGAGCCGACGGATCTCCTCTCGAAGTGGTTTATGCCGCCGGATATCGCGAACTCACCAGCCAACTCATGGCCAGCAATCCCCATCCACGAGTAAAGAGCTTGCACGCCGTTACGGCCGATATGCAGATCGCCGCGGCCGAGGAGGTTCGCAAACTCGAGCGCTTCATGCCCTGGCTGGCCACAACCGGATCGGTCACGCCGTTCATCGGATTATTTGGAACCGTGTGGGGCGTCATGGACGCCTTCTCCGGCCTGGGCACGGCCGGAGCGGCCAGCCTGCGCGTGGTGGCGCCGGGCATCGCCGAAGCGCTGATCACCACCGCCGCGGGTCTCTTTACGGCTATCCCCGCGGTGATTGCGTACAATCATTTCGTGCACGACATCCGGGAGATGGGCGCGCGGATGGATAATTTCACCATGGAAGTGGCCGCGCTGATCGAAAAAAATTATCTCTAGCGCCGAATCGGGCGCCGGACATAAGTCGAAGCCAAATCGATGCCGCAACTTGCACGCCAGACCGGGTCTTCCCTTTCCGAGATCAATATCGTTCCCTTCGTGGATGTGATGCTGGTGCTCCTGATTATTTTCATGATCACCGCGCCCATCCTGCAATCGGGTATCGAGGTCAATCTTCCCAAGACGCAGACGGTCAAGGAGATCACCGACCAGCGGGTGGTGGTCACCATCGATCGCGCGCAATTGATCTATCTGGGCAACGACGCCGTCAACATTCACGACCTCGGCGCCAAGGTTCACGGGCAGTTGCGCAATCCGCAGAGCGACGCGGTTTTCCTGCGTTGCGACGAGACAGTGCCGTTCGGCACCTTCGCCACGGTGATCGACACGCTCCGGCAATCCGGCATTGAAAACGTAAGCGTGGTCACCGAGCCGCTCAGCGCGCGTCCCAAGGAGCAATGACGGCTGTGAGCGCCGACGCCATCGCCATTCGAGACCAGAGCCTCAAAGGCCCGCTGCTATGGTCCATCGTGCTGCACTCGGTTTTGTTCGGCTCCATGACTGTGTCGACGTTCGTCTCCCATCGCGGCGATCTGTGGAGCGGATCGGCCGGAGGGGGCGCGGTTTCCGTCAAATTAGTGGGGGGGCTCCAGGGCGTGCCGCTTCCCCGCCCCGAGACGGTGACGCCCAATCGCGTGGTGGACGAATCGAAGGGGCTTTACAAACCGGAACCCAAACCCAAACCGAAAGCCCCGCCGCCCGACGCCGCTCAGATTCCTCAATTCACCAAGGAGAAGCAGCCCCATTACGTCACCCGCCCATCGAAGACACTGGAAGACAATACCCCGCCTCCGCAGAACGCGGTTCCTTACGGAGGAGGCGGAGCGCCGTCCGTGCCCTATTCGCAGTTCGCGCTGGGCGCGGGCGGCTCGCCGAATGCGGGCATGCAGTTTGGCAGCCAGGGAGGCGGCGGGAATTTTGGCTCTCGCTACTCCTGGTACGTAGATGCAGTGCAGCGACGCGTGAGCAGCAACTGGCTGCAAAGCACCGTCGATCCCGCGGTGCGTTTTGCCCCGCGCGCAGTGGTTACGTTTGACATTTTGCGGAACGGCGCCATCGCCAACGTCCAAATGCTGCAAACCAGCGGAAACGCCTCGGTGGACAGTTCCGTGGTGCGGGCCGTCCAGGGTTCGAATCCGCTGCAGCCGCTGCCAGGGGATTACAGCGGGAACAAAGTTTCGGTCGAGTTTTGGTTCGACTTCCAGCGGTAGCAACGCCAGACCGGCGGCGGAAATCGATTTTGCCTTAGGCACGGAGAGGCACAGAGAAGGCGCACAGAGAAAGAAGTTGAGAACGGAAAAACAGAATGACACCTAAACGGTTGGGAGCTTGGCGCGCTGTTGCCCTGTTGGGGGTGCTGTCCACGCTCGTGGCTTTGCAGTGGGCCGCGCCTGCGGCGGCGCAGGATTGGTTTCGCACCGGCACGGGCCTGGGCGTGAGCAAGCCGACGGTTGCCGTGGCCGATCTTGCTTCGCGAAGCGGCGACTCCGCCATGACCGCCTCGCTTTTCAGCGAGGTGGTACGCAACGATCTGGATTTCAGCGGCATCATTACCCTCGCCAGCAAGAGCTTTTACCCCACGCAGGTGCCGAGCGTGCCGGGGGAGCTGAACTACCAGGCGTGGAGCGATGCGCCGGTCTCCGCGCAGTTTCTGGCCTTCGGCAATGCGACCGTGACCGGCACCACCGAGGAGATTCAGGCCTGGTTCTACGATGTGAAAAATAGTTCCGCGCCGGCCGTGGTCGGCCGCGTGTATCATGGCGACGCCACCGAAGAGCAAACCCGGCGCTTCGCGCATCAGTTCGCCGACGAGATCGTCGCCCGGCTTTCCGGAGGCGTTCCCGGAGTGGCCTCCACGCAAATCGCTTTTGTCAGCGGGCGCAGCGGTAACAAGGAAATCTGGGCCATGGATTACGACGGCTCCAATCAGCATAAGCTCACTTCGCTGCACTCCATCGCGCTCACGCCGCGCTGGTCGCCGGACGCCACCCGTATCGCTTTCACCTGCTATCCCACCGCCGGATCGATCCTCAGCGCGCAGATTTGCGTATACTCGGACGTGACTTCGCGCCTATTGAACTGGGCACACCATCCCGGGACCAATAGCGCTCCGGCCTGGTCGCCGGACGGCACCAAGATCATGTTCATGTCCAGCATGTTCGGCAATCCAGAACTGTTTGTCGCCGAGGCCGATGGCACCCGTCCCCGCCGCGTGACGCACTCGACCGGCGCGGACACTTCGGCGGCCTACAATCCCAAAACCGGGCAGCAGGTCGTGTTCGTTAGCGACCGCGATGGCCTTCCGCAGCTTTACACCATGGACGTGGACGGCAGCGACCTTACCAAGATTCCCCTGCCGGACATGGGTTACGTGATCGATCCGGCCTGGTCGCCGAACGGCCAATTGCTGGCGTTCAGCTGGCGCCGGCCCAGCGGCAACTACGATCTCTACGTCATGGACATCGCTTCCCACGCGCTGGTGGAACTGACGCGTGACGCCGGCCGCAACGAGCGCCCCAGCTGGGCTCCGGACGGACGGCACCTGGTCTTTGAATCCACGCGCACGGGCACTCGGCAGATCTGGTCCATGCTGGCCGACGGCACGTCGCCCAGAGAATTGACCGCGCAAGGGCAGAACGAATCGCCCAATTGGTCGCCGAAATAGTGCCGGCACGAGGGGCACGCCAGGCGAGCCCGCCGCGGGCGGGCCGCTTTTTTCCTTGTTTGTGGCGATTCTTTAGACAACGGGCGGTGATCTTTTGCAGTGTGCCAAATCCCCAGGTGGTGTAAATGTATCCAGTCGATCCGAAACCCAGCGCAAGAAAAGCGGTACTTGCAGCCCTTAAGGAGGATTCTAAGAAAATGCGGACTCGTTCCGTTGCAAGAGTTGTGCTGTATGCCCTGCTCGCGTTTGTGATCGTGAGCGTGGGCTGCAAACACCCCGCGCCGGCGACGCCCGCCGCCGCTCCCACTCCGCCCCCGCCCCCGGCGCAGCCGACCGTAACGTTGCAGGCTACGCCTGGCACCGTGCAGCGAGGTCAATCTTCGACGCTACAATGGTCCTCCACCAACGCCACTTCGCTGAACATCGCGCCGAATGTCGGCACCGTATCGGCCGAAGGCACCACCAGCGTCACTCCCAACAATTCCGTGACCTACACGATCACCGCCACGGGCCCGGGCGGCTCGGCTAACGCCAGCGCGCGGGTGACGGTCAATGCGCCTCCTCCTCCGCCGGCGCCTGTGGCTGCGGCTCCCTCGCCCACCATGGAAGAGCTCTTCACGCGCGAGGTGATGGACGCCTTCTACGACTTCGACAAAGCCAACGTTCGCGCCGACGCGCAGGCCGCCCTCATGAAGACGGGCGACTTCCTGCGAAACTATCCACAGGTCAAAGTGATCATCGAGGGGCATTGCGACGAGCGCGGTTCCACCGAATACAACCTGGCTCTGGGTGACCGCAGAGCGCAAGCGGCCAAGGATTACCTGGTCTCCTTGGGAGTGGCCGCGGATCGCATGCAGACGGTGAGCTACGGCAAGGAACGGCCGTTCTGCACCGACCACAACGAGGACTGCTGGCAGCAGAACCGCCGCGCCCACTTCACCATGGCCAAATAGCCGTTGCTGGCCAAGTCCACCCCGGCGAAATCGCCGCCGAACTCTCCACGGCGCCGCCGGCATCCAACTCTTGTCGGTCTTGCGCCTCGAATGACTTCGGGGCGCAAGGCTATGGTTCGGGCCGCACTTTTTCGGCATACTAGACGAATTGAATCGGGCAATGGGGCAAGGAGGGTTCTTTATGCGTAAACGGCCGATGGCCTACGTCGCAGCCGCGATGCTGGCCGGCGCCTTGGGGGGCGCCCTGCTGGGTCCGGCGCCAGTCGGAGCGGTAGCCCGCGAAATCGTGGAACTCCAGCAGAGCGTCAATCAGCTCATTCAGGGCCAAAAAGACCTGCAAACCGCGATGGCCCAGAACGCGGCGGTGGATAAAACGCTCATGGAGCAGTCCATGGACACCGTCAACAAGATGACCGGCACCATGATGGCTCTGCAAAAGACCGTGCAGGATATGCAGGCCAGTTCGGGCGCTCGCCTGGATACCATGTCCACGCAAATCCAGGGCATCTCCGATAACTTGCAGGAAACCCTGGCGCGCATGGGCAAGCTGAATCAGCAGCTCGCCGACACGCAGAACGCCATCCAGGGCATCGATGCGAAGCTGGCCAGCAGCGCGCCTCCGCCGGCGTCGGCCGCGCCACCCATTGCCGGAGCGCCCGGCGCGCCTGGAGCGGCTTCCGCACCGGGAGGATTGCCTCCGGCCTCCGGCACGCCTGCGGCTGCCGCAGCCACCATGCCGCCCGGCTCCGCGCCCTCGGCCGACCTGCTTTATTCCAACGGGCTGCGCGATCTGAACGGCAAGAAATACGATCTCGCCGCGCAGGAGTTCAGCGACTATCTCAAGTACTACGGCACCACCGATCTGGCCTCCAACGCGCAGTTTTATCTGGGCGAGATTTTCTATGCGCAGCAGCAATACGACCAGGCCATCGACGCCTACGGCAAGGTGATCGATAACTATCCCAAGAGCTTCAAGCTCGCTCCCGCGCATCTGAAGCGCGCCCTGGCCCTGATCAGTTTGGGGGAAAAGACCTCCGGCGTGAGCGAACTGCGCATGGTCGTGAAGACCTATCCCGGAACCGACGAGGAACGCCGCGCCAAAGCCAAGCTCCAGGAACTGGGCGTCGCCTCGTAATTCGCGATTTCTTCTTGCCCTGCGCTAAAGAACTCCAGGCTTCGCGCCTTCCTGCTTAGCGCGCCGTGGCTTTGCCTAAGTCGTTGTCTAGTTTTAACCGCCCTAATTTGGAGCCACGCGTGGACTTGCGCGAATGGCCGTGCTATCGTCCCTAATTTCCAGGCTGTTTTCTGGCCGCTCTTCCGCGGCCGACGGCGTTCGGAGGATGACTGGTGTTGAATAAAGTGTTTTTGATCGGTAGGCTCGGTCGCGACCCTGAAACGCGCTATACCTCCGCTGGCCAAGCCGTCTGCAATTTCACCCTGGCCACCGACGAAACTTATAAGGATCGCAACGGCGAACGGCAAAAACGCACCGAGTGGCACAAGATTGTGGTCTGGGCCAAGCAGGCGGAGATTGCCCAGCAATATCTGCACAAGGGCTCCCTGATCTTCGTCGAAGGGCGCATCCAGACGCGGCAGTGGGACGATCGCGAAGGCCAGAAGCGCACCACCGTCGAGATCGTGGCCACTAATTTCCGCATGCTCGGCGGGCGGGGCGAAGGCGGCATGGCCGCCGGCGCCGGCGCCGGCGCGGGCGCCGGTGAAACCGAACCGCAAGCCGCGGCGGCAGCAGCGGGCGCGGAGGATCTGCCTTCCCCGGAAATTTCCGACGAAGATATTCCCTTCTAAGAACGCCGGCGGCGGCCAGCCGGTGCCGGCAAATCCCGATCCAGCAAGCATGGGACATGACGCTGAGGCTTCGCGCAGAACCACGCGAGACGCGCCATCCAAAGCAAGAAAAGAGTAGCTACTGCCGGTTGGGATTGTTGCGCTTGCGGCGATCTTCCGCCACGCGCTGGAGGAAGTCCTCGAATTTGGGCCGCTGATCGGGCGTGAGAATCTGGCGAATCTGATCGTGGCCTTGTTCGCGGATTTGGTCGAACTGCGGGTTTATTTGCGTGCGGACGGCGTCGAAACGATTCTGCATCTCCGTCAAAATTGCGCTCAATTGCTTCTGCTGATCGGGGCTCAGGTTGAGCTCCTTGGTCAGACGGGGAACTGCTCTCAAGGGCGCGGGGGCGCGGTTATTCTGGTTCTGAACCTGCGCTTGAGGACGGGCCAGAACGCGCTGGTTGATGAAAACCTCGCCTACGGCCCCAAGCCCGATTCCCAGCGCCAGCACCAGTAAAATCAGTCCCAGAGCTTTGCGGTTGGCTGGACTGAATTGCATCAAATATTCCCCGGATCCGCGAGTGACATCAAAACCTCATCCGCATTGGCCGGTTGAGCGGGAGGCTCGGGCAATCCCGCGCCAATCTCCGTGCCTGTGTTGATCGCCGCCGTATCGCGCGCGGGAGCGAACTCCCGCAAGTAGACCGAAAGCGCCAGCAAGATAACCGCCGCCACCAAAGCCACCCGAGACGCCAGCAGTTCCAGAGGCCGCCAAATCGTGGGCGCCGCCTGGCTCGCTTCGCGCACCGAAGCCATCACCCGCGTGACGAACGCCGGAGAAGGCTCACGCAGCGGGCGCGCATGAACCATCAATTTGCTCGCGGTCACCGCGTCGCTCAAGGCTTGCTGGCAGCCGGCGCAGCTCCCCAAATGACGCTGCAGCGGAGAACCCGGCTCAATGCACGCCGCGCCGTCGCGCACCGCATCTTCAAGGCTTGCCTGATATTCCGGGCAGTCAGACTCCGTATTTGAGAACATCGGCAACTCCTTTCCGCGTGTCTTCCCTTCTGAGCCTCACCAGCCTATCTTGCGTCCCGCGGGCCCTCTTCCTTACCAATATTTTATGCCGCAAATCTAAACGCTCGGGCCCCGCCGCGCAACCAATTTCCTCGGCTCAACCGCGCCGCGCCCGCAACCGCCGCCGATAAACTTCCACCAGGCGCCCGCGCGCGCGAAACAGCCTCACCTTCACCGTGTTGACGTTGAGGTCGAGAACCTCCCCGATCTCCTCCACCGTAAATCCCGCCACTTCTTTCATCACCAACATGGCCCGGTCTTGCTCGTCCAATTCGATGAGCAGGCGGTCTAGAAGGTCACGCTGTTCGGCTCGCCGCGCCGCGTCCACCGCATGGCCGAAAGCGCCCTCGCGGTCCTCCGGCAGCGCTTCCATCTGCCGAACTTGATCCTCGCTCAGGTTGGCCTCGTAAACCAGCGGGCGAACCTTCTTCTTGCGAAAATAGTCCCAGCATTCGTTGACCGCGATCTTGTACAGCCAAGTTCCGAATGCCGAACGCAAATCGAAACGCTTGAGCGAAAGGTACGCCTTCAACAGCGCCTGCTGGGCGACGTCCTCAACGTCCTCGCCCCGCCGCATAATGCCGCCGATTACCGCCAGTAGCCGCGGCTGATGTATGCGGACCAGCTCTTCGTAGGCGGTTTGGTCGCCTCCCTGCGCCCGCCGCACCAACTGGCGCTCAGCCTCTCCTCCCCCGGTGCCGCTGCGGGCTGGACGAGGCGCCTCTGCTTCCATTTTTGGGACGTTGCGCATGAGATTTCGGTTACAGCGACATTATTTTTTACTCTATCAGTTACTCGCCGGCTTGGTTTTCCTTATTCCACAGCCCGCGGTACATTCCTCTTGCGCCCCCCATATCCCTATGAAACAATACGCAAATGATTATCGGTGATCGTCTGCGCGCTCTGCGCGAAGAAAAGAAACTCTCCCAGGGTGACATCGAGAAACGTACCGGACTGCTCCGGTGCTACATCTCTCGCGTCGAAAATGGCCATACCGTTCCCGCCATCGAGACCCTCGAGAAGATGGCTCGAGCCCTGGAAGTGCCGCTCTATCAGCTGTTCTACGACGGTGAAGAAGCTCCTGAACTCCCCAATCTGCCGAAGCGCAGGACGGCGGATGAGATCGCCTGGGGAGCTACGGGCAAAGAAGCCCGTTTCCTGACCATGTTCCGGCGGCTGCTGGGCCGTATCGATGAAGGCGACCGGCGCTTGCTGCTGTACATGGCTCAGAAAATGGCCAACCGCTAGCATAACCGCGGCTCGTCCCCGCCGCTTTCTCCCTAAATTTCATAAGCCCAGCCTCTCCCCCGACGGAGAGGTGTGCCCTTTGGCCCAAGGCGGCCAAGGCGCAGGGCCAATGGTTTCTCCAAGGGCCTGCTTCGGCCGCAAGATATTCTCTTTCTTTCTGCGAACGCGCCCGCCCGGGGGCGATCATGGCGCGTTTTACTCCCACTCGATCGTGCTGGGCGGTTTCGAGCTGATATCGTACACAACACGGTTCACATCCGCTACTTCATTGACAATACGCGTGGAGATACGCTCCAGCACTTCGGCTGGCAGCCGCGCCCAATCCGCGGTCATGGCGTCTTCCGACGTCACCACGCGCACGGCGATCGTGTTTCCGTAGCTCCGCTCGTCACCCATCACTCCCACGCTGCGCACGGGCAAAAGAACGGCAAACGCCTGCCAGGTCTTCTCGTAGAGCGCCGCCCGGCGAATTTCTTCCACTACGATGGCATCAGCCTCCCGAAGGGTTTGCAGGCGCTCCGGAATAACTTCGCCCAGCAGGCGCACCGCGAGCCCCGGGCCAGGAAAAGGCTGCTTGCCCAGGATCTCCTCGGGCAGCCCCAATTCGCGCCCGATGCGGCGCACTTCATCCTTGAAGAGTTCGCGCAGCGGCTCGATCAGCTCGAACGGCAAATCGGGAGGAAGGCCTCCCACGTTGTGGTGCGTCTTGATCGTGGCGGAGGGACCGCGCACCGGGACGGATTCGATCACGTCGGGATAGAGTGTTCCCTGCACCAGATAGCGAATGTCCCCCAGTTGGCGGGCCTGTTCGGCGAACACGCTGATGAACTCGGCGCCTATGCGCTTGCGTTTGACTTCCGGATCGGTCACGCCCTTCAATCGCGCCAGGAATCGCTCCGACGCATCCACCCCGACCACGCGCAGGCCCACGCGATTTTCGAGCAGGTCGATGGTCTCGCGGAACTCGTTCTTGCGCAGCAGGCCGGTATCCACGAACACATTGATCAGGCGCTCGCCGATGGCCCGTTGCACCAGGGCCGCCGCCACCGCGGAGTCCACTCCCCCGCTCAGCGCGCAGATGGCCCGCCCGCGGCCCACCTGCCGGCGAACCGCTTCCACCGTTTCCGAGATGAACGAAGCGCCGCTCCAGTTGGGACGCGCGCCGCACACCGCGAAAATAAAATTGCGCAAAATCTCGTTGCCGCGTTCGGTGTGCTGCACTTCGGGATGAAATTGCACCGCATAGATCCGCCGCGCCGGGTCCTCCGCGGCGGAAAGCCCGCTGGTGCTCGCGCCGGTGATTTGGAAGCCGGGCGGCAGCGAGCGCACGTGATCGCCATGGCTCATCCAGATCTTCAGCCGCCGCGGCAGTCCCACGAAGAGCGCCGACCCATCGCGCAAATCGATCTCCGCGCGGCCGTACTCGCGCCGCTCGGCGCGTTCCACTTTGCCGCCGAGCATGTGCGCGATCCACTGCAGGCCGTAGCAGATGCCCAGGACGGGCACGCCCATCGCCAGTACGCCGGGATCGCAAACCGGCGCGGCAGGATCGTAGACCGAGCATGGGCTGCCGGAAAGAATGATGCCCGCCGGTTCGTAGGCGCGGATGTCCGCCAGGCTCGCGGTGCACGGCAGAATCGCCGAAAACACTTGCTGCTCGCGAATGCGCCGCGCAATGAGCTGCGTGTATTGCCCGCCGAAATCCAGCACGATGATGCCGCCCAGTTCGCTCTTGCTCATGGGCAGATGCTTTTCGTTGGCGGATTTGGCCGTTTGCGCCGCGGAGCTGGACGGAGTCGTCATCGCTTCACCTTCATCATTGCGCCACCACCACGTTCACCAGTTTGTTCGGAACCACCACGCGCTTCAACACCCGCGCGCCCCGCAGCAACGGCTCGATCTTCGGATCGCCAAAGGCCAGCTCGGCTAATTCCTCTTCCGGCAGCCCCGCATCCACGCGAATCTTCCCGCGCACCCGGCCGTTGATCTGGATCACCACCTCCACCTGCTCCTCTTCGGCCAGCTCCTCCGAATACTGCGGCCATCTCTCGGCCGATAGCCCTTCTTTGTGCCCCAGCGTTTCCCAAAGCTCCTCCGCCAGGTGCGGCGCCATGGGCGCCAGCATCACGATCAGCAATTCCAGCACCCGCTTGACGATTTCCGGCCGAGCGCCTTCGTCCAGCGGCTCGCTCGCTTGTAGCGTGTTCACCAGTTCCATAATCAACGCCACGCTGGTGTTGAAATGCCAGCGCGCATCGAAATCGGCGGTCACGCGCCGCAGCGTCTGGTGGGCCTTGCGCAGCAGGACTTTTTCTTTCTCCGAATCGATTTTGAGTTTCGCCGCCTGCGAGCCATCTCCCTGCGCACTGCTCTGTAAGCTCACAGAAGGCACGCCGCGCAGCGCCTCCGCATGCCGGTCGATCAGCCGAAACACGCGCTGCAGGAACCGCGCGCAGCCCTCGATTCCCTGCTCGCTCCACTCCAGGTCTTTCTCTGGCGGCGCGGCGAAAAGCGTGTACATGCGCGCCGTATCGCAGCCGTATTTCTCGGCCATGTCGATCGCGCCCACGACGTTGCCTTTGGACTTGGACATCTTGACGCCGTCCTTCAGAACCATCCCCTGCGAGAACAGCCGCCGCACCGGCTCCCGGATCTCCATCAGCTTCAGGTCGCGCATCACCTTGCAGAAAAATCGCGCGTAGACCAGGTGCAGGATGGCGTGTTCGATCCCGCCGATGTACTGGTCGATGGGAAACCAGTAGCGCGCCAGGGCCGGATCGAAGGGCGCGCGATCGTTGTGCGGATCGGTGTAGCGGAAGAAATACCACGACGAATCGATGAACGTATCCATCGTGTCGGTCTCGCGCCGGCCCGGCCCGCCGCACTTCGGGCATTTCACGTTGACGAACGAGGGCACGTTGGCCAGCGGCGATTGCCCCTGTCCCGTGAGCAGCACGTTTTCCGGCAATTTTACAGGCAAATCCTGATCGGGCACCGCGACGATGCCGCACCTCTCGCAATAGATCACGGGAATCGGCGTGCCCCAATAGCGCTGCCGCGAGATGCCCCAATCTTTCAGCCGATAGGTGATCTCCGCCTCGCCGATGCTTTTGGCCTGCGCGTCGGCGATCATCTTTTCGATGGCCGCCTCGGTGGTGAGCCCGCTGTACGGGCCGGAATCCGCGAGCCGCCCATAATCCGTGAAGGCCTCTTTCAAGTCTTCGGCTTTCAGCGGCGCGCGCAGTGAGTTCCCTTCAAGAGGCTGGATCACCGCGCGAAACGGAAGCTTGTACTTGCGCGCGAACTCGAAATCGCGCTGATCGTGCGCGGGAACAGCCATCACCGCGCCCGTGCCGTATTCAGCGAGCACGAAATTCCCAACCCAGATGGGCACCTTCTCGCCAGAGAATGGATTCAAGGCGAAGCGGCCGGTGAAGAAGCCTTCCTTCTCCGCCGTAGCCAAATCCGCACCGCGAATGATGCGCGCGCGCAGCCGCGTGGCTTCCTCTTCGAGTTCAGCGCGATTGGTTTGCCCGGCGAACAGGCTGGGCAGCACCGCGTGCGCGGGCGAAAGAATTACGGCCGCCGCCCCGAAAATCGTGTCCACGCGCGTAGTGAAAACTTCGATATGCTCGGCGCCGCCCTGCTGCGAACTGGGCGCGCCTTCGATCGCAAAACGCACCCGCGTGCCGCGCGATTTGCCGATCCAGTTGCGCTGCATCACCAGGACGCGCTCCGGCCATCCGCCCTCGAGTTCGGCCATATCGTCCAGCAACGCGTCGGCATATGCCGTGGTGCGCAGGAACCACTGCTCGATCTCTTTCGCTTCCACGGGCGTGTCGTCGTGCTGCCAGCAGCAGCCGTCGACCACCTGCTCGTTCGCCAGCACCGTCTGGCACTTCGGGCACCAGTTCACCAGGCTGCGTTTCCTATACGCCAGCCCGCGCTCCAGCATGCGCAGGAAAAACCACTGGTTCCAGCGATAGTATTCCGGCTCGCAGGTGGAAATTTCGCGCCGCCAGTCGTAGCTGAAGCCGAATCGCCGGCAAACCGCCTTCATCTGCGCGATGTTGGCGTTGGTCCAATCACGCGGAGGCGTCCCGCGCTTGATGGCCGCGTTTTCGGCCGGCAGGCCGAAGGCGTCCCAGCCGATGGGGTGGAGCACGTTGAAGCCGCGCATGCGGCGATAGCGGGCCACCGCGTCGCCAATGGTGTAGTTGCGCATGTGGCCCATGTGCAGCGTGCCGGAGGGATACGGCAGCATCTCCAGCAGATAATATTTCGGTCGATTGGGATCGGCGTCCGCCGCGAACGCTCCGGCCGCGTCCCACCTCTCCCGCCACCTGGCTTCCACTGCCTGGGGATTGTATTCGGCCACGATGAATTAGCCCTTGGATGCGCCTGCGGCCTTGCGGCCCGACGAAGAACGCTTGGCGCGCTTGGCATGCTTCGCTGGATTCGCTGGCGACGGGCGCGTGCTGCGAGCGCCCGCCCTCGCGCGCCCGCGCTTCATCATGCTGAAGCCGTCTTCTGAGCCCGTGCGGCCAGCACCGCGCGGCGCTTGCGTCGCCGTGACGCCCACGAGTTCCCATAACCGCCGCACGTTGCGGCGGTCGTCGCCCGGCGCGTCGATAGGCGTTTCCAGCAGAAACGCCCTTCCCCACAGTCCGCAAGAGCCGGAATTTATCGCGTTTTCGTTTGCGGACAGTTGCGCGTTGTTTCCTCCTGAGCCCGTGCGGCTAGTACCGGGGCGGCCTCCGCTGGCTCCATTCGCCGATAATTTCGGGTGGTTGAGGACACGCCGAAGCCCATCCAGCCCAATTTTGCCTTTGCCAATGTGGTCGTGCCGGTCCACGCGCGAACCGAACGGCGTCTTGGAGTCATTCACGTGCAGCACGGCAACTCGCGAGAGCCCCACGGTGCGCTCGAGCGCCGCAATCGTCTCCGCGAGCCCCGCTTCGGTATGAATTCCGTAGCCCGCGTGGAACGCATGCGCCGTATCCAGGCAAATGCCCACCGGCAAATCCGCCACGGCGTCGATGATCGCTTTCAACTCCTCGAAGCGCGAACCAACCGCCATGCCCATGCCCGACGTATTTTCCAGCAGCAGCCGCAAGCGGCGGTCGCGCGGATCGTCAAACGCGCCGCACAGCCGCATCCCGCGCGCGGCCTGCCGGATGGCCAGCGCCACGTCGCGAATCCCTTGCTCCGAACTCTTCCCGCTCCCCGGCGTTTTCCCGCAACAAGATCCCGGATGCACCACCAGATAATCCGCGCCCAGCGCAGCGCCGCGAACCATCTCGTCGTGATACGCCTGAATCGAGCGGACACGCAGCACAGGATCGGAGCTGGCCAGATTGATCAGGTAGTTGGCGTGGATTACGAGAGGCCCGAGCCCGAGTTCGGCGCGCTTGGCCCGAAACTCAGCGGCCGCGATCTCCGCGATGCGCGCGCCCACGCGGGGCCACATCCGCGGGCTGGCCGAGAAAATCTGCAGCGCGTTGCAGCCCAGTTTCGCGGCGCTCTCGAGCGAGCCGGCAAAGCCGTCCGCGATGGAAGTGTGAATGCCGATGCGAATGCTGCCGTCGCGCCAGGCCGGAGCCTGCGGCGGGGGAACCGGTTCGGGACGGTATTCGTCGCTGCTATCGTAATCGAGGATAGGGCTGTGGGACGCCGTCATTTGTCGGTAGCGGAGCACTCATTCTATCCAATCGCCCCGACCGCCGCAAATCTTCGCCGAACTTAGAGAATTGCTGTCATCCCGAGTCCGCCGCGGCGGGCGAGGGATCTGCTTTTTCAGTTCTGAAGGTCGTCTCTTTCGGCGCCTTACGGAATCTTGCAGACGAAATTTTCCGCCTCGTCGGTGCTGCCGCTGCCCTTATACACGGCTTCCTGCGGATACGGGCACAGCGGGCGCGTGCGGATCACGTTGCCGTTCACGATTTGCGACGCCACGATCTCCTTCGGCGCGACGCCCTTCTCCTTCCACTGCTCGAGCGGCGTCAGCGTGTCGAACACGCTGGGCCCTTCGCCCCCGGCGCAATGCCCCATGCCCGGCGCCATGTAAAGCCGCACCGAATCTTCCACCACCTTCTTCCCCATCACTTGAATCAGCTCGTTGTAATAGTTCACCGACGAGAGCGGGGCGACGTTCTGGTCCGCCCAGCCGTGGTAGATGATCAGCTTGCCGCCATGGCCGACGTAGGGCTTCAGGTTTGTCGAGGTGGCGCTCACCACACCGTTGTCCATTTTCCGCGCCCGCGCCATGTCCGTGCCGATATCGAGCGTGCGAAAATCCCAGTTCGGATTCTCCATGACCGTGTATTTGAACGTATCCTGCGCCATCCCCAGCGGCTCGCCCACGGTGTTGTTGGCGAAACGCAATTCCGTTCCCGGCTCGAAGCCGGGGAAAATCTCCTTGCCGCTCTCGGGATCGACAATCGGGGCGTAGAGCTTCTTGGCCGCTTCCACCTGCGCCGCCGTCAGGCAGCTTGACCCGTCCTCGCCCTTGCATAGCGTGACGCTGGGATCGAATTTGCATCTCAGCGGATTGTTGATGATGCCGTCCTTGATCCCGTCCTGCGCATCGCAGGCATCGAGCGCGGCCTGATGCAGCACCGCGAACTTCTCCCGGGGAATCAAGCTGGCCGCATCCTTGTGAGTGGCCTGCGCGGCGGCGATAAGTTGCAGGCTCTCGGCGGAGCGATCATAGCCGGGGTCGCCCGCGACGATGCCCTCGAAATCCTCGGGATAGCGCTGCGCCTCCATGAACGCCTGCCGGCCACCGCCCGAGCAGCCCGTGAAATACGAGAACCGCGGCTCCGCGCCATAGAGCGCCGTAATCGTGGCCTTGCCCTCGAGCGCCGTCTCGTGTACCGCGCGATATCCGAAATCGATCAGCTTCTCGGGATGGCCGGGAGCGAAGCTCGCGGTATCTCCCACGTGCCCGGTATCCGTCGAAGCAGCCGCGTAGCCGCGCCGCAACGCCGTCGCCAGCGCCGCGTATTGAATGAACCCGTTCCAGCCGCCGTTCCCGACTTCCTGGAATTTGCCGTTCCAGCCCGCCACCGGCAGCCAGATTTCGGTTTTGATATCGGAATCGCTCGAGGGAGCGATGGTCATGGACACGCGGCAGAACGCCGGCAGATCGGCAAACGATGTGTTACCTTCCGGCGCCTTGAACTGCCCGGCGGGAACCACCTGCGCGGACGTGATGGTCGTGTGCGGCAGCTTCAGCGCCGTGAGTTTCCCACACGAAGCCGCATCAGCGCCATGCGCAGCGCTCGCATCAACGAGCCCTCGCGCGTCAACCGTGATGTTCGCCGTCCCGCCAACAAAGGCGCTTCCGCCGAGCAAAATCCCGAATGCGATCACCGCCGCGATTTTCATCGCCTCACCTCGAATTTTCGCCTGCCATGTACAGAGAGGTCGCCGCGGCTTTCCCGCTCAGTTTGTAGCCCAACGCGCGCTCACGTCTTTTGTGGGCGGCCCTGGGGCTTTTCTGTGCGTCTTGCCGCGAAGTGATGGGCGCTTTTATGCCCGCGTCGATGTCGTTGCTGAGCGCATGGCTGCCAGCACGCGCTCCGGTGTGAATGGCGCCTCGCGCAACCGGGCGCCCGTAGCGTCGAAGATGGCGTTGGCGATGGCCGCCGGAATCGGCCCGATGGAAGGCTCGCCGCCGCCGAGCGCCGGCATATCCTTGCGGTCGATCAAGACAATGTCGACGCTGGGAATCTTCTCGTAGCGAAGAATGGGATAGCTGGCCCAATCGAGGCTGTGGATTCCCGAAGCATCGAACTTCACTTCTTCCATCAGCGCGCGGCTGGTGCCTTGAATGACGTTGCCCTCGATCTGATTCTTCAGGCCGTCGGGATTGATGATCAGCCCGCAATCGTGCGCCACCGCGACTTTCTTCACGGTCACTTCGCCATTCGACCGATCGACTTCGACCTCGGCGGTGGCCGCCACAACGGTCGTGGAGCGGGCGCTTACAGCGATGCCCCGCCCTTTGGCGATGTTGCCGCTCGCGGCCGGCGCGGGCGCGGGACGCGCCTGCCAATTCGCCAACTTGCCTACAGCATTCAGGCAATCGACGGCGCGCTGGTTCTTCACGGCGTATTGCAGCCGAAACGCGAGCGGATCGGCATTTGCAGCCGCGGCGAGTTCGTCCATGAACGATTCGCTGGCGAAAACGCGCGCCAGATCACCGGGAGCGCGCAACGGCGAAGTGCGCAGCGGAGTGGGATCGGGCTTCACCCAGGGGATGGCCGCGGCCACGATCCTCTGATTCTCGAAGGTGTAAGTATCGCCGCCGCCTCCGGTGCCGTTCAGAGCGCCTTGTCCTTCGCCCTTGATGCCGACTTGGCGTGAAGCGATGAGCGGCTGGCCGCCCGATTCGGTCCAGGGGAAGCTGCGGTCGAGGAAGTCCCAGGCGACCACGTTGCCGCTGGCGTCCACGGCGGCGCGAACGGTAAGCAGTTGCGCCGGGCCTTTCGGCTCCCAGCCGTGCTCGTCTTCGCGCATCCATTGCACGCGTACCGGCTTGCCCACGGCGCGGGACATCACCACCGCATCCTCCGCCGCGTCGTCGGTGCCCAGCCGCCCGTAGCAACCGGCGGCTTCGCGATAGATCACCTGCACCTTGTCCTCGGGAACGCCCAGCAGCGTGGCCACACGCTTGCGCGTGTCAAAGGGACCCTGCGACGGCGCGTACACCGTGGCCTTGTTTCCCTGCACGTCGGCCACGGCGCAGGAAGGCGCCATCATGCCGTGCATCTGGAAGGGCCAGCGGAACGTCGCTTCGTAACTCTTAACGGCTTGCGAGATCGCCGCGTCCGCATTCCCGCGATTCACCACCGGGCGTTGTGCGAAGCTCTTCGTCTTCAAGAGGTAGTCGTAGACCGCATCGGAATTGGCGGGAAGTTTCGTCTCGGGAGTCGTCCACGTGACTTTGAGAGCTTTCGCGGCCTGGATCGCCGCCCATTCCGTCTGCGCCACCACGCCGACGAAGCTGCCTTCGCGGACGATTTTCACGATGCCGGGAATATCCTTCACGGACTCCTCGTCCACGCTGGCGGGCTTGGAGTTCACCGTCGCCGGGCGCACCACGCGGCCGTGCAGCATTCCCGGAACGCGCACGTCCTGGGTATAGACAAACGACGCCGTGAACTTGGTGGGCAGGTCCACGCGCGGCACCGAGGTGCCGACGATTTTGTAGTCGTTGGGACTCTTGACGTGTGCATCCGGCGCGACTTTCAGGTCCCAGCCGACGCCCGTCGCGGGAATTTGCACGTTGAAGGGCCTTCCGGCCACGAGGCTGCCATAGGACACCTTTTTGCCGTTGCCCATGACGCTTACGACGCCGTCGGTCACAGTGAGTTGCTCGATGGGCACTGCCAGCTTCGCGGAGGCCATTTTCAAAAGCTGCTGACGCGTTGCCGCGGCGGCTTGCCGCAACTGCGGCCCGGCGCGTTCGATGGTTCGGCTGCCGGCGGTGACGCCCTGGTCGACCGTTTTGGTGGTGTCGCCCACTTCCATCTTGATGGCCTTGAAGGGCACGTCCAACTCTTCGGCGACGATTTGCGAAAGCGCGGTTTCGATGCCCGTGCCGAGGTCCACTTTGCTGGTGAAGACGGTCACTTTGCCGTCGCGTCCAATGGCGATCCAGGAGTCCAGGGCGCCCGCTTGCGGCTCGTCATTGAGTGCGCCCGGCGCCACTTGCGCCATGACGTGGCTGAGCGGATCGAAAAGATTGAAGGCCACCACCAGGGCACCCGTGCCCTTGAGAACTTGCCGGCGCGAAATTGTCTTCGCGGTCATGTTCGCTTCCGTCTTCGCTTCCATATTGGCGTCCGTCGTCATTTTCATATTGGAGTCCATGTTCAGCCTCCTCACGCGCTCACCGGCTCGCCTGCGGCGCGCTTCACTGCGCGAATCACGCGCAGGTGGCTGCCGCAGCGGCACAGATTTCCGTTGAGGGCCTCTTTGATCTCGTCTTCGCTGGGGTGCGCATTCTTATCCAGGAGCACTTTCGCAACAAGAATCATCCCGTTCATGCAGTAGGCGCACTGCGCCGCCTGCTCCTCGATGAACGCGGTCTGCAACGGGTGTGGATGCTCGAGGGTGCCCAATCCTTCGAGCGTGGTGATCTTGGCATTCTGCGCCGCGCTCACGGCCACGCTGCAAGAGCGCACGGCCTTTCCATCCATGATGACGGTGCACGCGCCGCACTGGCCCAGCCCGCAGCCGAATCGGGGACCATGCAGCTCCAGATCGTCGCGCAAGACATACAGGAGCGGAGTCTGCGGGTCGGCTTCCACCACCCGGGTTTGGTTATTCACTCGAAGCGAGATTCGCGCCATGGCGATTCTCCTTTCTCGAAGGACTTCACATTTTCGCGCGAGAGCTTGTTCCGCTGGCCGCCTTCGCGCGAAGCCGCCCGGCGACATATAGTCTTACCCTAGGTTGACGCGCCGGTTCGACCAGGATATAGGGCAAGTTTATACCGATTGGCCGGCCCCGGCGCGAAAATTCGTCTCGTTGTAGCCTCGGGCCGGCCTTTGCTTCAGCCCTCGCTTCGGGCGCCTCGGATGCTGCCATACTTATCGCGATCGGGCATAACTCTTCCCCGCTGTAGTGACTTGGCGTTGCGCATGGCACAATTGACCCTCGCGAAATGAAGCGCACAAGATATCTTCGGCTGCTGAGCCTGATTGGCGTGCTGGCCGTGATTGCCGGCTGGGAGATCACGCGCGAATACCGGCCGCCGATTTTGAAGGCGGGCGCGCGGCTCTACGCGTACGTGGCCAATGCCGGCGACGGCACCGTATCCGTCGTGGATTTGGTCGCGCTGAAAAACATTGCTTCCATTCCCGTGGGGCCGGCGCCCTCGGGCTTGCGTGTGTTGGCGCCGCGCAAAGAGATCTGGGGCGTCTCCAACCAATCGAGCGGCGAAGGCGGATACGCCTGGGTGATCGCCGCGGGCGCGTCCGCCGTGAGCTCGCGCATTCCGGTGGGGCCATTTCCCTCCGCGGTGGAATTTTCGTCCGACGGGCGGCGGGCCTATATCGCGTCGGCGGGATCGAACCAGGTGCTGCGCATCGATACCGCGTCGAAACAAGTGAGCGCACGGGCGCATACCGGAAGCCGTCCCTGGCTCGCGAGGCTCACGCCGAATGGCGGCTTGCTGCTGGTTCCCAACCACGACGACTCGACGCTGGAAGTGTTTGACGCGCAAAGCCTCGCGCCCATGGCCACAATCAGCGTGGCCGAGCATCCCGAAGACGTGATCGTCGTGCCGGACAATTCCGTGGCTTTCGTCGCTGCCCCTGACGCCAAGAAAATCTCCGTCGTGGACCTGAAGCGCTACGTGCTGCTCAGCAACCTGCAGCTCGGCGGCGCGCCTCACGCCATGATCCTCAAGCCGGACGGCGGCGAACTCTACGTCACCGTGCCCGATTTGCACGAGATCGAAATCATCAAGACATGGACGGCGGAGATCGCCGAATCCATGCTGGTGGGGCTGGCGCCGGAGAGCGGCGCGCTCACCGCCAACGCGGAATCGCTCTATCTTTCCGATCCCGCCGCCGGCCGCGTGCTGCCCATCGCCATTGGCGAACGCCATCTCTCATTGCCGATCACCGTGGGACGCGAGCCAGTGACTTGCCGGATGGACCCCAGCGGCGAATTCCTGCTGGTGGCCAATCAGGATTCCAACGATCTCGCCGTGATTCGCCTGCGGACGTCGAGCTTGCTGACCATGGTGCCGGTGGGCTCTCATCCGACCGACATTGTGTCGCTGCTTTTCTAACGCAGGAGGGGACAGCGCATTTTGGCGTGCGCCCCCGGTGATTGCGCTTACGGCAGTCTGGTCAGAAGCTATTTATTGTGAGCACGTTGCTGGGCTGCGATTCGTTGCCGAACTGATCCACGGCCACCACAAACACCTGCGCCGGGGTCGTCGCGCCACGAGGGAAGATGTAGACGTTTTGGGTAACGCCAGCCGTGCCCTGTGCCGCGACGCTGCTGTCATAAATATCCAGCACGCCATCGATATAGATATCGTATTGGATTTGGGATTGGGGCGTGTTTGGGGATGTCGAAGGGTTCCACGAAATAATCGCTTCTCCACCGCCGTCGCCCCAACCGGTGAGGCCGGTGGGAGCGGTGGGAGCTGAGGGAGACGCGACGGTGGTCGATGGCTCCGTCGTCACGGTAACCGGTGCGCTGGTTGCTGAGAGTGCCCCGGTTACGCCGTTCAGGCTATAGACTTGGACTCTTACGGTAAAAGTTGTGCCGGGCCACAGATTTGCTGCTGTCGTCGCCGTTGGGGAGTTCGCGGCACTGCCGCCATCGGTCATGCCGTTGACCAGGAGGTCAAATGAGCCGATCTCATTGACCGGCGTCGCCTCCGACCAATTCACGGTGATGGTATCGGAGGTGGCGCTGATTTGCGTGATCACTGGCGGGGCCGGTTGAACGGCTGTAGGAATTGGCGTCCCGGGAACCGTCACTGTGAGCAACGGACTGTGCGCCGACGCATTATTAGGCAGCTCAACCGCGTAAATGTAGAACGAATAGGTCCCGCCCGCCTGCACTTCGGTCCAAGTGTCGCTCGTAACATTGCCCACGTTCAGGCTCAACCCGGTGGTTTGATTCACAATCACGTAAACAAGATTGGAGTTGGATGGCGCGGTCGAAGCGGTCCAAGCGAAGGTCACACCGGTTTCGGTCGAGCTGGCGACGTGAAAATTCGCCGGCGTGCCCGGCGGAGTGGGCGTCTTCCTGATGGTGCCCAGGGCGGGCAAACAGAGCATGGCTACGGCTATCGCCAATGCAACTGCTTTGGCGGCGGTGTAGCAACACTCGGGCCTGGAGGCGCTCACACGGGGCCGATATCCAATGGTTTTGCGTAAGAACATGGCAGATCCTTTCCTCGGTTGAATCTTGGTGAATTTTCGCCTGCGCACCTGCCTCAGGCTGCTTCAGCGCACCGGTGATTTTTTCCTTGGTAAATCGGGCCGTCCTCTTCGCTGCTGGATCTCCTGCCGATCAGCACCCCGATGCAATTGCTTGCTGAGAGGGGCTTTTGCCATGCATTCGCGATGCGATTGTCAACGGCTTGTAAGTAGAATGTAATTTTCCGTGCCGTTGAGAAGCGGCCCGTCAGGCGGATTCCCGTGAATCGATCGGATTTTTGAAGGGGCCATAAGTGAGTGGACATTCCGTTGACGCGGACAGGGGCAGTTGCTAGCATTACGGCCCCAGCTAGCCGTCGGCCCCCTCGCGCTACATCGGTATTTTTATGGTCTTGCAACCAGACAAACCTCAAGACCCGGCAAGCGCGCGAAGTCCAGAAACACCCACGCCAAAGCTGTCCACTCATGAAGGCCGGAGTTTCATTCGCCGATTGATGTTGCCGGCCATCATTGGCCTTATCTCGTTTGCGGCGGTGCTTCTGCTTTGGCAGCGGCTCGTCTCGCAGGAGCGCGCCAAGGTGCAAGTGGTGACCAGCTCGGAGATTCTGTTCGTCAAGAACAAGGTCGAGTCGGAATTAGCGGAGCGCATTTTAGCTTTGGAACAGCTGGCAGGACGCTGGCAGGTATTGGGCGTGCCAGACGACGCCGATTGGAGTTCCGATACGGCGCTGGCGATGAGCGGACGCGGCTTCCAGGCGATTGAATGGGTAGACCCTCAGTCGCGCGTGCGTCTGGTGGCGCCGCTCATCGAGAACAAGGCGGAGCTGGGAACGAGCTTCCTCTCCGACGCGAGGCGCCGCGCCGTGGTGCAAGGCGTCGCCGACCAAGGGGTAATGCTGGTGTCGCGCTCGGTGGATCTAAGAAGCGGCGGCCGAGGATTTCTGGTCTGTGTTCCGGTTTTCTCCGACCATACTTACCAAGGCGCAATCGCGGGCGTCTTCAGCTACCAGGATCTTCTCGGGCCGATCTTGAAGGACGTGGCCCAGGACGACTGGCTGGCGGTGTACGAAAATTCCGAGAAGATCTATGACCGTGGCGGCGATTCCGCGCCAAGCGAGGACGCGCTGGCGCTGGAAGCGAATATCGTAATCGGGCAGATGACCTGGCAAGCGCGGCTGTGGCCCAAACTGGAAACCGTGGCCCGAGCTCGTTCTCCGCTGCCGCGGGTGGTGTTGCTGGGGGGGTTGCTGATGGCCGGCCTCTTGGCGTCCTCGGTGTATCTGGCGGAGACATCGCGGGTGCGGGCGAGAGAAGTGACGGCTGTGGACGAACAGTTGAAGAAAGAGATCGCGGAGCGCGAGCGGGTGGAGGACGAACTGCGCCATGCGCTCCGAATGGAGGCGGTGGGCCGGCTGGCGGGCGGGGTGGCCCACAGCTTCAACAATTTGCTGCTGGTGATCCAAGGGCACGCGCACGTGCTGCTGAACAGCCTGGGTTTGAATGACGGATTGCAAAGACACCCGAAGGAGATTCTCAAGGCATCCGAAAATGCAGCGTCGTTGACGCGGCAATTGCTGGCCTTCAGCCGCAAGCAGATTCTCCAGCCCAAAGTGCTGGACCTTAATGCCCTGATTTCGCAGACCACGGAGCTATTGCCCTCCTTGCTGGGCCCGGATATCGAGTTGGAACTGAGCCTGGATCCGGCGCTGGGTCGGGTAAGAGCCGATCCTGGGCAGGTGGAACAGGTGATCATGAATCTGGTGGTGAACGCTCGCGATGCCATGCCCGATGGCGGAAAATTAAAGATCGAGACGGCAAACACGAGTTCCTATTGGTCGTCGGTTCATCCCGAGCGGGCGGGACAGGCGGGGGTGATGCTGGCGGTGAGCGACGATGGCTGCGGAATGGATGAAGCGACACGGTCACGCATCTTCGAACCGTTTTTCAGCACCAAGGAAAAGGGCAAAGGCACCGGATTGGGGCTCTCCATGGTGTACGGAACGGTGGAGCAGAGCGGGGGCTCGATCAAGGTGTTGAGCGCGCCTGGCCGGGGCACGACGATTCAGATTTGGCTGCCGCGAGCCGATCGAGCAGAACAAGCAGATGGGGCAGGTGAAGTAGATCGAGCGGGTGATCAGGCAGATCGGGCAGATGGGGTCGAGCAAGCCGCGAAGTTGCCCGAGCCCAAGAAGCCGCTGGAAATAAAGTCGCCCCCGGGAACCGAGACGGTGTTGCTCGCGGAGGACGATCAAGGGGTGCGCAGGATTGCGCGCGAGTTCCTGAAGATGAAGGGCTATCAGGTGCTGGAAGCGGGCAACGCCGCGGAGGCGATCCGCATAGCGCGCGAGTGCACTGGCCCCATCCATTTGCTGCTGACCGATATCGTCATGCCCGGCTTGAAGGGCGAAGAGTTGGTGGAGCGGGTAATGGGCATCCGGCCCGACGTTAAAGTGCTGTACATGTCCGCTTACACGGAGGACGCCATCGTTAATCTGGGCATCCTGGCGCCCGGGACGAATTTCATCGAGAAGCCTTTCGGGCCGGAGGATCTGGCCAGGAAGGTGCGCAAAGTCCTGGAGGCGGTGGCGGGATAACGGCCGCCGACTGATTCGGAATCCGTACTTTTCCATCCTGTTTTTGGATTTTGACCTCTTACGTCACGATCGAGAACATTCAAACTGATCCGCTGCGGTTTGTTGGCAACGATTTTGGGAAAAGGGGAATGAGTGTATGATGTTGCCGTTTTTGGTAGGCAAAAGGAGATTCCGGGAGTCTCCTTCCCTCTCAAGTTAGCGGGAGATCAGCAAATGCGAAAGCTGGTTGCCGAACGACTAGTTGCCAAACGAGTGATTGGCTCATTGGCCTTGCTGGCCGCGGTGGCGCTTGGTTCCACGCTTGGTTCGACAAGTGCGAAAGCTCAGCGAGGCCAACCCTCGCCGGGTTTCGTTGCGCCGGGAGTGCCGGAGATGCCCAATCCGCCCGGGCCCGCTCCCAAGCATGATCTGAACGGCACCTGGATCGGACCGCAAAAGCTGGTCTCGGGTCCCTTCCCCGCCATGACGCCCGCAGGCGAAGCTAAATTCAAGCTCAATCGGCCAGTGGACCACGTCGGCGACAAGACCGACCAGGTGCAGGCCACCAATGATCCCTTCATCATTTGCGATCCGCTGGGCCTTCCGCGTGAACTCCGGAATCCCACGCTGAATGGCCGGGGAGGGGTTCGCTTCGAGATGGGGCAAGATCGGATGCTCATGCTGTATGAGCTGCAGCGCGTGTGGCGAGAAATATGGATGGGCGACCGGCAACTGCCCGCGAAGGTAGACGCGGCGGGGGCGCCCGATTCCACGTACTACGGATATTCGGTGGGCCATTGGGATGGGGACAACGTCTTCGTGATCGATACGACGGGCGTGGATCCGCGAAGCTGGCTCGATGAGTTTGGGCACCCGCATACCAACGCCGCGAAAATCCAGGAACGGTACACGCGCGTGGACCAGTACAACCTGGAACTGGTGGTCACGGTGGACGATCCGAAGTTCTACACCAAACCTTTTCAATTGTTGAAAGAGCATCTGTACTGGAAGAAGGATCAGGACCTCGACGAGATACTCTGCATACCTTCGATTGCGATCGAGTATCAGGACAAGCTCGCCAACCCTTCGGGCTGGGGGCCCGGCGGCGCGCCTGGCAAATAAGCGACGAGGGATTCCCTGCAAAGGCACCCTAGGAGAAGGCGAAAGCCTCAGGTCGCCCGACGATGTGTGTCGGGAGACCTGAGGCTTTCGGTTTGTAGCCCAGCGCGCGACTCCCGGCGCGAAAGCGTCGAGGCCTCTGCGTTTCGGGACATCCTATTCACGGCGTTTTCAGGCTGGAAACGGCAGTACCGAGGTTCTATTGTTCGCCCCTGCTTTCGTACTGTACGCTCGTGAATTCGAGGTCCAGCTTGCGGACACTTGGAGGGGCTTTCGCCTTCAAAATGTGCCGCCGGAACGGCGCCGGTTCGTTTTCCGCCTAGAGCGAGAAGAGGGGAGAGTCACGTGCGGAAACAAAAGGGTTTCTCGCTGATCGAGCTGCTGATCGTCGTGGCGATTATTCTGATTATCGCCGCCATCGCCATCCCCAACCTGATCCGGTCCAAGATGAGCGCCAACGAGGCTTCTGCCATCGCCTCCATGCGAACCATCAATACCTCTTGCGTCGAATACTCCACCACCTACAACGTCGGCTTTCCGGCATCTCTCGCCAATCTCGGGACTTCGGGGGCGGCAAGCTCCGCTTCAGCGGACCTCATTGACTCTGTCCTGGCCGGCAGCGTGAAGGCCGGTTACGTCTTCACGTATACGGCTGCTGCTGCCGACGGTTCCGGCTCGGTGGACGCCTATACCCTTACGGCCGTGCCCAGCGTCCCAGGCGCCACCGGAACGCGCACCTTCTTCACCGACCAGACCAATGTGATCCGCGCGGACTCCACCGGCTCCGGCGCCACCCAAAACAGCACTCCCATCGGCTGAGTTTCTCTGCGATCCCCCGGCGCTTGACCCGTCCTTTAACACTTTTCTCCTTCACATGGGAGCGGCCGGTACCCTCCGCCCGCCGCGGCTCCGCCTGGTCACCTTGCATGCCTCGATTTCTCCACTGAAAAGCACAAAAAACATGTACAGTTGACTCACATAGTGGCTGAAGATTCGCGGCCTCGAGCGCCGACATATCTCTTGACCGCCAATGCCAGAATCGGTTATGAGCAAAGCAATAAGGTGGAGAGTCCTGGAAGCGGCGCCTAGCCCATGAACATCTCTGCTCCCTTCATCCGCCGGCCGGTGGCCACGTCTCTCTTGACGGCTGCGCTGCTGCTTTACGGCTTCGTCGCTTTCCGCGAGCTCCCGGTGGCCTCCCTGCCCGAGGTCGCCTATCCCGTGGTCCAGGTCCAGGCGGACCTGCCCGGCGCCAACGCGGAAACCATGGCCTCCTCGGTCGCCACACCCCTCGAGCGCATGTTTGGCCGCGTCGCCGGCATCAACCAGATGACATCATTGAGCCGGCTCGGCAGAACGCAAGTCGTCTTGCAGTTTGATTTGGATCGCAATATCGACGCGGCTGCCCGCGACGTGCAAGCCGCCATCAACGCGGCACGCGGGCAATTGCCCGCCAACATGCCCACCAATCCGAACTGGAAGAAGATCAATCCCGCGGAAGCGCCGATTATGGTCCTGGCGCTTACTTCGGACACCGTCACGAAAGAAGCCATGTTCGACGTGGCCGATTCGATCCTGGCTCAAAAACTCCAGCAGATCGAGGGCATCGGCCAGGTGCAGGTGGGCGGCAGCTCGCAGCCGGCCGTCCGCGCCGAAGTCAACCCGCTGCTCTTGAGCAAACTGGGCATCAGCCTCGATCAGGTGCGCGCGTCGATCAATGGCTCGAACGCGCATCTGCCAAAGGGTTCCGTCGCGGATCCGAATCGCCGCATTCTCCTGGATTCCAATGACCAGCTTTTCCGCGCCGACGATTATGGGCGGCTGATCATTGCCTATAACAACAAGGCGCCGGTTCGCTTGTCCGACGTAGCCACCGTCGTAAATGGCCAGTTGAACATCATCAACGCGGGATTGATCAACGGAAAGCCGATGGTGGAGTTGGATCTTTACCGTCAGCCCTCGGCCAACATCATCGACACAGTGGATCACGTCAAGGACGTGCTGCCCATGCTGCGGGCCTCCATTCCTCCCTCGATCGCCCTCACCGTGGCGCAAGACCGCACCATCACCATTCGGGCCTCGGTCCACGACGTTGAAGTCACTCTGGTGATCGCCGTCCTCCTGGTCATCCTGGTCATCTTCGCTTTTCTCCACAGCATTTGGGCCACGGCGATTCCCAGCGTGGCCGTGCCTCTGTCGTTGGTCGGAACCTTCGGCGTCATGTATCTGCTGGGCTATACCATCGACAATCTTTCCCTTATGGCCCTCACCATCTCCACCGGCTTTGTGGTGGACGATGCCATCGTGGTAATCGAAAACATCACCCGCTATCTGGAAAAAGGCATGGCTCCTCTGGAAGCCGCTCTGGAGGGGTCCAAGGAGATTGGCTTCACCGTGCTCTCCATGAGCACGTCGCTGATCGCCGTGTTCATTCCCATTCTCCTGATGGGCGGCATTCTGGGCCGTATTTTCCGCGAATTTGCCGTCACCCTCAGCGTGGCTGTGGCCATCTCCCTGGTGGTCTCGCTCACCGCCACGCCCATGATGTGCGCCTACTTGCTCAAGAGGCATCGGCATGATCATCGGCGTAATCGCTTCTCCCGCGCTCTGCAGAGCGGATTCGATTCGATGGCTGATGGATACGCCCGCAGCCTGCGCTGGGTGTTGGGACATCAGCCGCTGATGCTTTGCGTTCTGCTGGGCACGATCGGTTTGGCAGTCTATCTATACATGGTTGTTCCCAAAGGCTTTTTTCCGCAGCAGGATACCGGGCGCCTGAGCGGCCAGGCTCTGAGCTCAGAGGATACGTCCTTTCAAACCATGCGCCAGAAGTTAGTCCAATTCATAGATATCGTCAGGAGCGATCCCGCCGTGGCCGTGGTGACGGGCAACATCGGCGCCAGGTCCAATCAGGCCGCGTTCAACGTCACGCTGAAACCGCTCTCAGAGCGCAAGGCCAGCGCGGATCAGGTGATCAATCGGTTGCGGCCGCGGCTGGCCCGCGTGCCCGGAGCCACGCTTACCCTGCAGGCGGTGCAAGATGTGCAGATCGGCGGACGCCTGGGCGCCGCCCAATTCCAGTACACCCTGCAGGCGGACAATTTTAGGGAACTGCTCGAATGGGCGCCGCGAGTCTTGCAGGGCATGCGCGCCATCCCGGTACTGCGCGATGTGAACACCGACCTGCAAAACCATGGACTGCTGGCGGGATTGGTGATCGACCGCGATACCGCCAGCCGCGTGGGCATCACCCCGCAGACCATCGACAACACTCTCTACGACGCCTTTGGCCAGCGCGAGGTCTCCACCATGTACAGGACCATGAACCAGTACTTTGTGGTGATGGAGATCGATCCGCAGTTTCAGCAGGGTCCCGATGCGCTCAAAGACCTCTACCTGCGTTCCGCCACCACCGGGCAGATGGTTCCCCTGAGTGCTTTCTCGCACTATGACCGCTCCGTCACGGCATTATCGATTGCCCATCAGGGTCCCTTCCCCGCCGTAACCTTCTCCTTCAACATGGCGCTGGATGCTCCTCTGGGAGAGGGAGTCGCCGCGATCCAGAAACTGGAGCATAGCCTCGGATTGCCGGCCACGATTCATCCTGGCTTTCAGGGAACCACGCAAGCCTTCCAGGCCTCCTTGAATTCTCAGCCTTATTTGATCCTGGCTGCGCTGGTAACCGTGTACATCGTGCTCGGCATCCTTTACGAGAACTACATCCACCCCATCACCATTCTTTCCACTTTGCCTTCCGCTGGAGTGGGCGCCCTGCTCGCCGTTCTGGTGACTCACAGCCAACTCGATATCATCGCCTTGATCGGCATCATCCTGCTGATCGGCATCGTCAAGAAGAACGCTATCCTGATGATCGATTTCGCCATTCAAGCCGAACGCAACGAAAACAACAGCCCCGAGGAGTCCATCTACCAGGCCTGCCTGCTGCGTTTCCGGCCCATCATGATGACCACCATGGCCGCTCTGTTTGGCGGCATCCCCATCGCCATTTCCAGGGGAAACGGAGCGGAGTTGCGCCGCCCCTTGGGCATCGCCATCGTTGGCGGCCTCATCGTCAGCCAGATGCTCACGCTCTACACCACGCCGGTGATCTACCTTTACATGGACCGCGTCCGCGCCTGGATCAGCGGCGGAAAGATGCACGCCCTCGACGTCATCCCCCCGAAAATCTCCGCCGCCGACTGAGCGGAGGCCCCAGGGCCGCCATAAACCGGCGCGCCCTGGGCTACAAGGTGCCATCGCTTCATCTGCGGAGTCTCGCGCGCGGGCGTTTGGCACGCGAAGTGCGCCAGCCACCCCTCCCCCCCTTTTTTTTGCAAGAGTGTGATTCGGCGGATTTTAATTCCTGCAATTTGCAAGAGTGTGATTCCAAGCGAGTTATTTTGTCGCTCTTGCAAGAGTATCAAAGCAGGATATTTAGGCCGACGTTCGCCGAGGATGCCATTGTTCGTTGTGGCGAGGGCGGCGGTACGCGGCGGCTCGGCACGAAAAGCGGTACAGCAAATTTGCGAACGGAAACAAACAGAAACAGGTCGAGAAAAAACGCGGGCGCGGCGGTGTTGTGCGCGAGTCATATGCAATGTTATCGATGAGGTGAATCGAGGTCAACGGGCTACTCAGTGCATAACAGGAACCGCTGTGGAAAAACGCTGGCGTGCCTTGCGGTATCGGCGGCACAACGCGGCAGCAACGAGAACACAAACGGGTTGCTGCGACAGTGCTTCCAAAGCGCATCTCCACAAGGTCGCACAGCGCTTAAATCAGCGTCCACGAAAAGCTTTGGGGTTAGAGGACCCGACGAGTAGACTCCGAGCAAGTGTTGCAACGAGCCATTGAGACCGCCGGACTTATCAGGAGTTACCACAAGAGGTTTTTGACTTGCCTTAGTCTACGCAAGCTGAAGCAGCATCCATAAATCATGTTGCCGTTCGCGTGAATCGCCGTGTAGGATCTCGCAACGCTATGCCGGGCAAAATGCAGACTACACTCTAAATGCGGACTCGCCTCACATTCGTGGCAGCGATGCACCTTCTCATAGCCCTCACGGCGCAAGCTCAAGAATTCCCACGATGGGAAGGCTTCGGCGGCTATTCCTATGCAAACATCGACCTCGGTCCACAGGCGGGCTTATTCAGCCCTGGCGCCAGAAACTACAACGGATTCGATTTGGCTTTTAGCTTTAATCCGAATCGCAATATTCGCCTTTTAGCTGACGTAGGTTTTCAATTCGGGAAGACGACGGCAATTCCTCCTCCTATGTTCACCAAGATTCATTTACAGAGCACGGAGGCACTACTCGGTCCACAATTTACCCTGAGAAAGAGACGAGCGACCCTTTTTGCCAATACATTAGCTGGCGTGACGAACACAAGGTTACAGGGACAGTCAGGCACCTTCTACGAGGACCTCCTCCGCAGAAATGACCTAACACTAGCTTTTGGTGGTGGGTTGGATGTGAATGTCACGCGAATGATTGCGATCCGAGCGTTTCAAGCTGAATACCTTCCGGTTCGGCGGGGTGGTAGCTGGGAAACGACATACACTCTCAACGCTGGCGTTGTCTTAAGATTCGGATTCCATTGACGCTCTTTAGCTCTCCCAACTCCTCTTATCAAGGGTTATCCGCCCCGAAATATTGTGCAAACAGAACGTGTGATTTGCCGAACCCTTACAACCAGCGGCTTTTTGGCGGGGGCCAACTTCCGAGAACTTATCGGGAGTTATCGCCGGGTTCTTTGTCGCGATACCCGCACGGCGAGTTCCGAATGATTCAATTTGCCCAGGTGACGGCTTCAGGTGTACAAGAATACTCATTCCCGTCGGAATCCGGTTAGTAAAGCGTTTCGCATTTCAAATACAAGGAGGAGCCATGAAGGCGACAACCGCTATCTTTGTATGTATGCTCCTATTGCCCTCCCATTTTTACGGTCAGGAGAAGACTTCATCCGCCGGAGTGCCTGCGCAAGGGCCAGAAGAGGTGAAGAGCCGCTACCGCGCAGTGCAGGTTGATCCGGTGACGATTCAAGAAGATGTGCAGTTTCCGGCGGAATTTCTAATGAAACTGCAGGCCGAGATCGCTAAACAATTATCAAAGCAAAAAGAGTTTGAGGAGGTGCTTGCGGAAGGACAGAGTCCCGCTAAAGCGGGAGCGCCAGTACTGCGGCTTAGTGAACAGATCACGTCGTATGAACGCGGCAACAGAGCTGAGCGCTATTTGGGCGGTTTTGGGGCCGGCTCGACCGTGGTAAACGCGAAGGTCGTATTTATGGACGGCGAAAGCGGCCAAACATTCATGGCGGAGAATCTGCGCGCCGTATTGTCGGGCGGATTCCTCGGCGGCAGCGCGGAAGGCGTGGTGCAAGATTTTGCCAGGCAAATCGTGACCAAAACGAAACTGATGCTGGCCAAGCGCATACCTGCACCCGGAGACTCAACGGCAAGGATAGAAGAGGCCAGTCCAGCCGAGACCGCACCAGGAGATTTCGAACGCCAAACGATCGAACTGCCTGGACCGGACTGGAAAACCACGGAGGAAAAACTGAATCAAGAAAGCGCATCTGGGTTTCGAGTGCAAGGAATTAACTTGATCGGCAAAAGCAAAGCCGAAGCTGTTTTGGTAAAAGCAAGCGCCTCACCGGATCCATACGAATACAGACTGCTGCATACCATCCTGGTCTCCACTCTGGAGAAAGAAATGAATGAGGCTAGCGCCGCAGGATTCCGGATGGCAAAAGAATCCCTCGCTACCGTCGGTAACGGCATCGCGGTGATTATGGAAAAGTCGCCCTCAGATCACGACAGTCAACATTACCAGTACCGTGTGAACCAAGCGCTGCGCGTCTCCTCTTCGCAGAAAAATACGGAGAAGAACGAAGCGAGTGGATTTGATTTGGTGGCGGAAAGCGAGCACGGCGCCGCCCACATTCTCGTCTTTGAAAAAAGCTCTGACTCCACGAAATAATCCTATGGGGAATACGGGTGTAGACCGTTCGGAGGTTCTGTCGAACTCCTTAACTCCCGATAAATCGCGGTCAATGGGCTACTCAGTGCATAACAGGAACCGCTGTGGAAAAACGCACATTGCGGACTCAAGTCGCGACAAACGGTGTTCTCGAACATAGGATTCAGGCTGGGCCACAATGCGAGAAAAGTGCCAGTTCAACTGGGAATCGTGTTTCCCAAATGACGATCAACACGACTTTTCGAGAGTTGACCGACTGAACGTCATTGCGTGTGCGGCTCTTGCGACGGTTGGGCCTTACCTCTGGCCGCAGTTTAGTCCGATGCAGAATCGATCGACGTGGCGATAGAAGGGAGCGTGTCGAGACGCGTGAGCTTCTTTCCACCGCTTACCCAGGCGCGGAACCGATCCATGTACAGATAGACTACCGGCGTCGTGTACAGCGTGAGCATCTGGCTGACGATAAGCCCTCCGACAATGGCGATGCCCAACGGGCGCCGCAACTCCGAACCATTGCCCGTGCTGAAAGCGATGGGAACGCCTCCGAAAAGGGCCGCCATGGTAGTCATCATGATGGGACGGAAGCGCAGCAGACACGCTTCATAGATCGCCTCTTCGGAGGAGTTGGTCTTATTGCGCTCGGCCTGGATGGCAAAATCGATCATTAATATGGCGTTTTTCTTGACGATGCCGATCAGGAGGATGATGCCGATCAACGCGATGATGTCGAGTTCGCTGTGCGTCACCAAAATCGCGAGCAGCGCCCCAACCCCGGCGGAGGGCAGCGTGGAGAGAATTGTGATGGGGTGGATGTAATTTTCATAGAGGATGCCCAAAACGATGTACACCGCGGCCAGCGCCGCGGCAATGAGAAAAGGCTCCGTAGCCAGGGAATCCTGGAACGCCTGCGCTGTGCCTTGGAACCCGGGGTGAATCGTCGCCGGCAAACCGATCTCACGCTCGACGTTTTGCACTGCGCTGACTGCATCTCCGAGAGGGATATTGGGCGCAAGATTAAAGGTAAGAGTGACGGCGGGAAATTGGCCCTGATGGGCTACGGCCAGCGATGTGGTTGAGGATTCGTAATGGGTGAAGGCGCTGAGCGGCACCGGCTTGCCAGTGGAGGATGGGACGAAGATGTTGTTGAGTCCTTGCGGGCTTCGCTGGAATTGGGGATCGACTTCCATAACTACGTGATATTGATTCATGCCCTTGTAAATCGTGGAGACCTGTCTCTGGCCAAACGCGTCGTAGAGGGCGTTATCAATGGTCCGGGCGGTTATGCCTAGGCGCCCGGCCGTTTCACGATCGATCACCAATCCGGCCTGTAGCCCGCGATTCTGCAAATCGGTGTTCACATCACGGATCTGCGGCAGGGCCCGCAATTTCCGCTCCATGATGGGCGAATACTTCAGAAGATCCTGCAGGTTATCCCCCTGTAGAGTGTATTGGAATTCGCTATTGCCGACGCGGCCGCCGATTTCAACGTCCCGTACTGCGCGTAAAAAGAGGTTGGCGCCGGGAACACGAGCCAATTGGGGGCGCAGCCGATTAATGACCTGGTCCACCGAGGCGGTTCGCTCCGATAGCGGCTTCAGGGTGATGGTGAAGTCGGCTTGGTTGGGGCGACCTATGAAGGCGTGCACGACACTGACCGCCGGATCCTTCTGCACGATAGAGGCGTATTGCAGCATCTTCTCACGCATGGATTGGAACGAGATATCTTCCGGCCCGAGCGCATTGCCACTGATTCTTCCGGTGTCCTGAGCGGGGAAGAAGCCCTTGGGCACCACCACGTAGAGGTAAACCGCCAAACAGACCGTTCCTATGGCGGTTGCCAATACCAGACGCTGATGTTCCAGGACCCAGCGGAGACTAGCGGAATAAGCGCCGTAGAGCGCCTGGAATCCGTTTTCGCTCATCTGGTAAAGGCGATTGTGTTTCTTCTCTCGGTGGTGAGACCTAAGCAGCTTGGCGCACATGGTCGGTGTAGTGGTGAGCGAAACGAGCAGGGAAATGGCTACGGCGGCGCTCAAGGTGACGGCAAATTCGCGGAAAATGCGGCCCACAAGACCGCCCATCAAGAGAATCGGGATAAAGACGGCGATCAGCGAGCTACTCATGGAGAGTACGGTAAAGCCAATCTCGCGCGAGCCCTCAAGAGCGGCTTCCAGCGGACCCATGCCCTTCTCTAGATGGCGGGATATGTTTTCGACAACTACGATGGCGTCGTCTACCACGAAGCCGGTGGAGATGGTCAGCGCCATGAGCGATATATTGTCGATGGTGTAGCCCGCCAAATACATGACGCCAAAGGTGCCGACGAGGGAAAGCGGTACGGCAATGCTGGGGATGGCAGTGGCCCAGACGCTGCGCAAAAACGCGAAAACAACTAGAATCACAAGCAACACGGAGATAACCAGGGTTACCTCGATATCGCGAACCGAAGCGCGAATCATCGTGCTGCGGTCCTGAGACACGCTGATACGAATGGCGGGAGGAATCGACGCTTGCAGGAAGGGCAAAACGGCCCCCACGCCATCAGCGACTTCGATCGTATTGGCGGAAGGCTGACGATAAACATTGATCGTCACGGCAGGTCTGCCGTTTTCCGTACCCTCGTTCAGAAGATTCGACTGCCCATCGACGACTCTGGCGACATCTGAAAGGCGCACCGGAGCGCCGTTATGGTAAGCAACGACGAGCGGCGCATATTCGTTAGCGAGAAAGAGCTGATCGTTATCCTCGAGCACAAAGCGGCGGTCTGCGCTTGCGAGCGAACCCTTGGGGACATTTGCGTTGGCCTGCCCCAGAGCATCACGGACTTGCTCCATGCTTACGCCAAGATTGCTGAGCAGCAGTGGGTTGAGTTCTACACGAATGGCAGGCTGCGAACTGCCACCGATAGTGACCTGCCCTACTCCGGCGACCTGGGAAATTTTCTGGGCCAGGATGGAATCGGCAACGTCATACATTTGTGGCCGGGTAGCGGTATCGGATGTAAGGGCAAGAACCAGGACGGCCGACTCCGCTGGATTGGACTTTCGCCAACCCGGATTGCTGGGCAGGTTGGCCGGCAACTGCCCGCGGGCGGCGTTTATGGCGGCCTCCACGTCGCGCGCTGCCCCGTCGATATCGCGGTTGAGATCAAACTGCATGACGATGTTCGTGGAGCCGAGTTGACTCACGGAAGTCATCTGGTTAATTCCCGCGATGCGGCCAAACATGCGCTCGAGTGGCGTGGCCACGGCGGTAGCCATGGTTTCCGGACTGGCGCCGGGAAGATTTGAGAAGACTTGAATTACGGGATAAGTGACTTCCGGGAGCGAAGCGACGGGAAGCATGCGGAAGCCCAACACTCCGGAGAGAAGCAGGCCGGCCGTCAAGAGGGAGGTCGCGACGGGGCGCCGGATAAATGGTTCGGAGATATTCATCGCTGCTTTCGATGAATCGCTCGACTGAGGAGGCCGTTTGGGCGCGGACTACCCAATCGAGGACCTCCCATTTCACCTTTTCGTCCACGGTTATGAATGGGACTCTGTGGGGAGAGGGATCGAGCCACGAGGCCCGCTCTTGCCCAGCTAGGGGGTCTGAGAAGCTGATCAAGAGCGGAAAGGTAAAAACCCGTCGGACGCATCGCGGGATACCTCCGTGACCGCGGTAACCCGAGTACGATACGCCTGAAATTCACAATTTGTTAGCGGAACATTTGTCGGTCACCAGGATTACGCCTGGGAAACGGCGTTTTCCGACATTGGGATTTCAGGCTGGCCACAATGCGATAGGGTGAGTTTCCGGCAGTTCTAGAGCGCTCGCTCGTCTTCCGCAGCCAGATCGCGAAGGGCTTGATTCGCGACGCGGCGGGCATTGGCCATCAGCGTCAGCGTCAGCCCCTTCGCCGGCATATAACGCCAGGTCGATCCGTCCGCGACGTAAACATTCGCGGTGCCGGCAAGTCTGCCGCCGGCACTGGTGGTGAAGGGACGGCGATCTTCATCCGTATGGGGCGTATCGGGCGCACCAGGCACATGGGGCGCATAGGGTAAAGTTCCCGCGTAATGGATGCTGGCGCCATGAATCGGCTTGGCGACCTGGAGCGGTATGCAGCGCAGCCTGACGAGAGACCGGAGCAAGCGCTTCTCATTGGCATGCAGCCATTCCCGCTCCGTATCGGAAAAGAGGCAGCTTGCTTGCAGCGCGCTGCCCGAGCCGCTCTCATTCAATTGGATCCAACGGTCCGGGCTGGGCCAGTCCGGAAAATGGACATTGACGCAGGTGAACGCGGTCGCGATCAGGCGCAGGAAGAGAAGGCCGGGACGAACGGGCAATGGAAGGTCCTTGAGCAAGCGGAACATCAGCAGCGAACGGTACGAATACACTTGTGCCAGCACGTAATCCGGACCGCCGTGCTCCGCTTTTATCAGAATGGTCAGTTGAGAGAGGCTGTGCCTGCGGTCCCTGGCGGGCTTTCCCAGCATGGAAAGATTGATTGCCGCGATCCAATGGTTGGGGTTGCACAGTATCGGCAAACGCTGCCCGTAAGCATGCAGCGACTCCAGCGCCAGGCGCGCGCTATTGATCGCGCCGGCCGCCAGCAAAAGCTTCCTAGTGCTGAAGAGCGTGCCCGCGCCGGTTTGAACGTTTTGGCATTCCACGATCACCCCATCCCGATCTTCGCGAAAACGCGAGACCAGAAATCCCGTCAGGTGCGTGAAGTTGGAAGCGCCGCCAAGCCGCTCCAACGTAAATCGCGGGCGGTAGACAGACCTGCCGACATCCGCCCAGAAATCCATGTCGGTCTGCGCGTTCGCCAGGCGATCGTGCTGCGGTTTTGAAAGCATTGCCAACAGGCTCTGCCCCATATAAAAGCCGCGGCTTTCATAGCGGGCCCGAGAGCGGTCATAGCGGCGGAGGATCGTCTCCGCATTGGAATCCAGCGGCAGCGGCGGCTGTATCAGGCTGCGGTCGAGGTTGGCGATCAGCGGCGCCAGAGAATCGTCGGTTCGTCCGCTGAGGCCCACTTCGCGGGCGGCGTCGTCGTAATAAGGCCTGAGTTCGGAGGCCGGAATACCGATGCGATCCAGCTCGAAATCTTCCAATGCGAAACAATTCGCACCCCAGCTGATTCCCAAGCCGCCCAGGCCCGTGCTCTGCAATGGAGCGAAAGTATCCGAGAGCAGCGGGAACAGCCGGTCCTGGTTGCGAATCATGTGCTGCCGGGCAGGCGTCAAATGCGCTCCAGCGCGGTCTTGGCATCGCAGAGACTCAGCGGGATCGTCTCCGAGGAAGTATTTGCGCTGATTTTCGTCCGAACGGCGGATTTCCGAAAACGGCTTGGCGGGGACCATTTCATCGAACCGGCGGTCCGAGTATCCAATGTCCAGCAGGGCTACTTTGCGCCCGCTGGTTACGGCTTGCTGTGCCGCGTGCGAACCGCTCGGCCCCGATCCAATGATCAGGATGTCGAACATCGGATGGGAATCCATAAACTACGTGAGCGCTCTCAGCACACGTTTAGCTGCGCGCCCAATGATCACAATGGCGGCAAGCATACCGAGAGGCGCAAGCGCGGCCACGGCGAATAGAACCCCTTTGGTAATGGGTTCGAATTCATTTACATATACGGGCGACGTCTCACGGAAAGCCATCCGCAATACTGCGCCTTCCTTCTTGGAAACTGACGGCAAAGTCGGCTCCGGATCGATGCAGCGTCAGAATACCATGCCCGCCGGGCAGTCTTAGCTGCCCGCAAGCCCCGATTCCCTACCGGCGGATTTGAGGCCCACGAGTTTATTGTGGAGCGTCGTGCCAAGTGAGTGGTCCGTACAGAACTGCTCCTGGGGACTAGCTCGATAGTTGTTGAACCAGTGTGAGCGTATCGAGTTCGTACGGCTCGCGAGCCCAGACCGATGAGTGAAACGAGGGCGGCCTTTGCATATGACAATTGCGCCGTTTGGAGTGCGATTGTAGACTACCGGGAGCGGAAACTAGGGTCCGGCAGTCTGAACGACCGATAGAGCCTCATGGAGATCAGTCTCAACCTGCTCTGGCTGGCCGTCGCGGTGATCGCCGCGAGCGTTTGGATTTTTCGCTGGCGTCCCGCTTCGCGTGACTCCGCGCTTTCGGCGGCTGTGGCACTCGGTTGCGCGCTGGTACTGCTTTTCCCCTCGATTTCCCTAACCGACGACCTGCATCCGCAAATCGTGGCCGTCGATGCCGCTGCTGGAAAGCGAAACACGTGCCAACTGATTTCCAGCGCGGGTTGCAAAGTGTCCTCCGCTCCTGGGGTGGCGTCCAGGCTGGCCGCTCACGTTGCAGCCGTAGTTGCCCAGGCCCTCCTCCTTCCAGGCAGGCTTCCCTTTGGCGGCATCGTTGCGGACAAGACCCCGATCGATTCTGGGGCGAATCGCAACCCGCTCCCTGGCAGGTCACCCCCTCTTCTCAGCGTCCTCTAACCAGTTCCCGTCGCAGGTATATGTTCAGTCCGCAGGCGCGGCCGGCTCCTGAAAAGCCGACTCGCGCGGATGCCGCGACGCGCTGACGTTCGCGCTATCTCGGCGCGCTATTTCGGAAATATCGGGAAGGAGCGCCAGTCGTGTGGAAGACTCTCGCAACTCTAGCGACGTGCCTGATTGCAGGCGGCTTGCTCTGGAGCTGTGGTCAATCGAAAGCGGATCCGAAGGCGGAGGCGCCGCCGCCCGCGATCATAGAGCACGCTACTCAGCTCAACATCGTCCAGGTCAACGATCCGGAGCACTTTCCTCTCGTCACGGCCACGGCGCACAAAGCAGCCCCGGAATTAGCGGTGACCGGCGTTATCGCCGCGGATGCTTCGCGCAGTGTGCCGGTGGTTTCGCTGGCCTCCGGCCGCCTCGTGGATATCCGCGCCCGACTGGGCGACACGGTAGAGAAGGGGCAGGTACTGGTTCGGATACAGAGCGCGGACGTCTCCGGAGCGCTGTCGGATTATCGCAAGGCCGTGGCCGACGAAAATCTGGCCAGGACGCAGTTGGAACGCGCCAGGGATCTTTTCGATCATGGCGCGATCTCCATGAATGACGTTCAAGTAGCCGAGGATGCCGAGGACAAAGCCAAAGTGGACCTGGAGAACGGCCGCGAGCGCCTGCGGATTCTGGGAGTGGACCTCGATACACAAAACGCGACCGCCGATCGCGAGGCGTTGGTGGATATAGTCGCACCGGTTTCCGGCGTGATTGTAGAGCAAAACGTGACCCAAGCCGCGGGCGTGAAGACGCTGGACAATTCGCCCAACCTGTTCACCATCGCCGATCTATCGCACGTGTGGATTCTGTGCGACGTCTATGAAAACGATCTGGCCAGCGTGCGCGTGGGCGACTCCGCCGACGTTCGCTTAAACGCGTATCCGGGACGTGTCATTAAAGGCAAGGTAGGCAACATTGGCGCGGTTCTGGACCCGAATCTCCACACGGCGAAGGTTCGCATCGAGGTGGCTAATCCAGGAATCATGCGCGTGGGCATGTTCGTGACGGCTACCTTCCACGGCCAGAAGCCAGAGCTGCACGCGGAGGTTCCAGCCTCGGCCATCCTGCACTTGCACGATCGCGATTGGGTATTCGAACCGGAGGCGGGCAACAGATTCAGGCGGACGGAAGTCGTCAGCGGCGATACCCTGCCCAACGGAATGCAGGAGATTGTTTCGGGAATACAAGCGGGGCAGAGCGTCGTCGCCGATGCCTTGGTTCTGGAGAATACGGCGGAGGAATAGCCATCGGCGGCGCCTCCGAGGCGTGCCGGAAGAGACCATGATTCGCGCTCTCGTCGATTTCGCACTGAACAACCGCTTCATCGTGCTGGCGGTGGGGACTCTGTCGCTGGTTTGGGGCGCGATCTCATTCCACAACCTGCCGGTGGAAGCGTATCCCGACGTGGCCAACAACTACGTGCAGATCATCACGCAGTGGCCGGGACGAGCCGCCGAAGAGGTGGAGCAGCAGGTGACCATACCGATCGAAATCCACATGAATGGCATTCCGCATCTCGAGCATCTGCGATCGAATTCGCTGTTTGGGCTTTCCAGCGTCATGCTTATTTTCGACGACGATTCCATTGACGATTTGAATCGGCAGAAGGTGCTGGAGAGGCTCTCGCAGGTCGCCTTGCCGGCTGGTCTGCAGCCGCAGATGGGCACCGACTACAGCCCGGTGGGTCAAATTTATTGGTACACGCTGAAAAGCACCAACCCCAGGTACGACCTGATGGAACTCAAGTCCATCGAGGATTGGACCCTCGAAAAGCAATTCAAGTCCGTGCCCAACGTTGTGGATGTAGTGAGCTTCGGAGGCCCCACCCGCGAATATCAGGTCCGTCTAGACCCCAATAAGCTGATCTTGTACGGTTTGAGCCTCGGGCAGGTGGAGCAGCAGTTAGCCAATAACAACGTGAATGCCGGGGGCAGCTTCATCGAAGCGGGGCTGCAAGAGATTAACGTTCGGGCCATTGGTCTTTACAGCGACGCGCGCGACATTGCCCAAACGGTCCTGAAAGCGCAAAACGGCACGCCGATTCGCGTGGGAGACCTCGGCGAGGTGTCGCAGGGGCCGAAGATCAGGCTGGGACAGATCGGCAAAGCGATTCGCCGCGACGACGGCCACGTGGTGGATAACGATGACGTCGTCGAAGGTTACGTACTGCTGCGCAAAGGGGCGGACGCAGAGCCGACCGTTCAGGCCATTCACGAAAAGGTGGACGAATTGAATCGGCATATTCTTCCGCCTGGCGTGCAGATCGTCCCGCATCTGGACCGCAGTAACCTGGTTCGTTATACCACCCAAACCGTCTTGCACAATCTCACCGAGGGCGTCCTGCTGGTGACCGTCGTTCTGTTTCTTTTTCTGGGGAACGCACGCGCCACTCTGATCGTGGCTTTGACGATTCCCTTCTCTCTGCTGTTCGCAGCGATCTGCCTGAATGTGAGCCATATCCCGGCAAATCTGTTGTCACTCGGCGCACTCGATTTCGGCATGGTCGTCGATGGCACGGTGGTCATGGTGGAAAACATCTTCCGTCATCTTGCGCACCGCGACAGCAACTCGCGAAGTGTCATGGGATGCATCCGCCTCGCGGCGCATGAAGTGCAGCGGCCCGTTTTTTATGCCCGCGCCATCATCATTGCCGGGTACATGCCGATCTTCACGTTGCAAAGCGTCGAAGGCCGCCTGTTCAAACCCATGGCCTGGACCGTGGCCTTCGCGCTGCTGGGAGGCTTGGTTTTCGCCATTCTTCTCGCGCCGATTCTCTGCAGTGAGTCGTTTCGGAGCGGGGCTCGCGAATGGGAGAACCCGGCGATGGTTTATTTAAAAGAACTGTACCGCCGTCAGCTGCGGTGGTCGATCGAGCATCGTTGGATCACCGTGGGCGTGGGAATCGCCGCGCTGGCCCTGGCTCTCTTCCTTACATTCAGCGGAGTTGTCGGTTCGGAATTCCTTCCGCACCTCGACGAAGGCGCCATCTGGGCCCGCGGGACACTGGCGCCCAGCACCGGACCAACCGAGGGCGTTCGCGTGGCCAATCAGGCGCGCCAGATTTTCGCTTCTTTCCCCGAGGTAACCCAGGTTGTCTCGCAAGTGGGCAGGCCCGACGACGGAACCGACACCACGGGTTTCTTCAATACCGAATATTTCGTGGACCTAAAGCCTAAGGAGCAATGGCGTCCCGTCTTTCACAGAGACAAGGACGAACTGATTGCCGCGATGGACCGCGAAGTCAGCAACATTCCCGGGGCGCTGTGGGGATTTTCACAGCCGATTTCAGACAACGTGGAGGAGGCCGTCAGCGGCGTAAAAGGCGAGCTGGCCGTGAAGATTTACGGCGACGATTTAACAGTTCTGGAAGAAAAGGGCGAGCAGATCGTCGGCGTCATGGAGAAAATTCCGGGAATCGAGGACTTGGGGTTGTTCCGCGTAATCGGCCAGCCCAACTTGAATCTCACCATCGATCGCCGGCAGGCTGCGCGCTACCAGATCAACGTCGCCGATATACAGGACGCCATCGAAAGTGCGGTCGGCGGCAAGGCGGTCAGCCAGGTGCTGCAAGGGGAGCAACGCTACGACTTGGTGGTGCGCTATCAGGCGCCTTATCGGGATACCAAAGAGGCGATCGAAAATATCCGGCTGCTCTCGGCCGGTGGAGAACGCGTCTCCCTGGCGCAGCTTACGAACGTGGAGATGCGCGACGGGGCGTCTGAAATCTATCGCGAGGCGAATTCCCGTTACGTGGCCCTGAAATACAGCGTGCGCGGCCGCGATCTGGGAAGCACGGTCGAACAAGCGATGAACGCGGTAAACCAGCAAGTCCAGCTGCCGACAGGCTATCGACTCGATTGGGCCGGAGAATACGAAAGCCAGAAGAGATCCCAACGGCGGCTTCTCCTGGTTCTGCCCATCACGATCTTCGGTATTTTCGTGATCCTTTACAGCATGTTTCGATCCTCGAAATGGGCTTTGCTCATCCTTGCGGTTGTGGCCATGGCGCCGCTCGGCGGCCTGCTTGCTCTTCTGATTACTGGAACACATTTTAGCGTGTCTTCCGGAGTGGGGTTTTTGGCCCTTTTTGCCGTGTCGGTGGAAACGGGTGTGATTATGCTCGAATACATCAATCAGCTTCGCGCCGCGGGCCATTCGGTTATCGAGGCCGCAATTCAGGGAGCGGTTTTGCGGCTGCGCCCGATCATGATGACCATGCTGGTAGCCACGCTGGGTTTATTGCCGGCCGCACTGTCCCACGCCATCGGGTCGGATTCGCAAAGGCCTTTCGCCATCGTCATCGTTGGCGGTTTAATGGCCGCCCTGGTGATGAGCATCATCCTGTTGCCGACGCTCTATGTGTGGGTCGCCAGGGAAGGAGACAAACTCCCCGGCGCGGAGGAATCCTTTGAAAGTTAAGACACTGGCAGTTGCATTTCTTCTTCTTTGCGGGCCGCGAGCCTTGGCGCAAACGCCGGCCGCCGGGCGGATCACGATGGAACAGGCCATCGACCTCGCTTTGCAGCACAACCATGCGCTTTTGGGCGCGCGCACGACTATCCAGCAGAATCAAGCCGCAGAGATCACATCCGGTCTGCGCCCGAATCCCAATGTTTTCGTCGACTGGGACTACCTGCCGACCTTCTCGCCAGGTTCTCAGACTACCTCTTACCTTCAATCCTCCACGGAGGCAGACGCTGGAATCAGCTATCTGATCGAGCGCGGCGAAAAGCGGCAGCGCCGTCTGGAAGCCGCCAAAGACGCGACGGCAGTGACAACGTCCCAGGTGGCCGATAACGAGCGCACGCTGACGTTTCAGGTCGCTACGCAGTTCATCAACGCGCAGTTCGCCGAATCTACTCTCGACTTGGCGCAAGCCAACCTGAAGAGCTATCAGAACACATTGGACATCGCGGAAATGCGTTACCGCTCAGGGGCGATCAGCCAGGACGACTATCTCAAGATCAAGCTCCAGCTGCTGCAATTCCAAAACGATTCGGCGCAAGCGCAACTCGCGAGGCTTCAGGCGCTTTCCGATCTCAGGGCATTACTCGGCTTCGAGTCTGTGCCTGCGAACTACGACATCGCGGGCACGTTCGAATACGAGGCGGTGAACCTCACCCTCGAGGATCTACAGATGAAAGCGTTGCAAAACCGGCCCGATCTCCGTGCCGCGGAGCAGGGCGTAGCTTCCGCACAAAGCCAATACGAGCTGCAAAGAGCGATCGGCAAGCAAGACCTCACCGTGCAGGCGAACTATACGCACGTGAATGGCATCAACGGCACTTCGTTCCTGGCAAGCATCCCTTTACCTATTTTCAATCGCAATCAAGGGGAGATCGCCCGCACGCGCTTCGCGATTACGCAATCGCAGGAGTCGGAGAAAGCCGCGGGTGAGCGCGTTATGAATGATGTATACGATGCCTTCTGGAATCTGCGAACCAATGACCAGATTGTGCAGCTTTTCCGCTCGAGCTACCTGACAGAGGCGCAGGCGGACCGGGATATCGCCGAGTATGCGTACCAACGCGGGGCGGCAAGCCTGATCGATTTTCTGGACGCCGAGCGCAGCTACCGTACGACGCAGCGCGCGTATCGTCAGGCGCTGGCCTCCTATCTCCTGGCTGTCGAGCAACTCCGCCAGGCAATCGGCACGCGCTCGCTTTTTTAACACGGACATCGCGTACTTCTGGGTGCAGCGTCCGCAGGGCTGGCGCCTGCTGCACGTGAACGAGATCGAAGCGCACCTCGCCGTGCCCGGCGAGAATTCCCGGCCGAAGTTCACCATTCCCTACATAAATCCCTGCAAGGAGCTGCCGTGGAAGCCGCTCTCGGCCCATGAAAAAGCCGCCATCTAAGGATGGCAGGACCAGGAATCGGGCACCGGGCGCCGCTTGATGCACATGGGCGACCACGTGTTCACCATCTCCACCCACCAGCACGAATCGGCAGCAGACTGTGCCGTCGAGCGGGCCGACCAAGGTTGAGCCGCCCACGCCCGAACATCCCTTTATCGTCACCGCGCCACCGGTGTACGTGAAGACTTGGGATTTTGGGACTCGGTGGTTTCGATCATGCTCCAGCCGACCTGGGACGGGAAGGCTTACTGGTCCAGACGCGTCTACGCGAATCATAACGGGTTCTGGAAGATGGAGGAGAGCTACCACACCACCACCCAGGCCGCGCTGCAGATGCAGTACGTGCCGGACCAAAAGTGGGAGACGTCCAGGGCTGGCAACTGAACTGGCGGTCGGTGGGATTGCCAATTCGGGGGGTTCAGGGAGAGAGACCGCCGGTCTATTCGGTGCTCAAAAAAGCAAAAAAGGGGAGAATGCGGTCTCCCCCCTTTTGCCATTGCGGTCGGAGGAATCTAGCCAATGGGCGTGCTGTTCACGCTCGCCCCTGAACCGGAAGCGTCCGCGCGGATCACGCCCGACTGGTCAGTGAAGAACATGCGCTGACCGGTTGTGCCC